>PJTO01000041.1_pt1 | contig 216994 bp, 173 predicted proteins | sample 1512101 | NCBI WGS metagenome assembly PJTO01 (sample SAMN08177690, study PRJNA422409) | Soil metagenome, whole genome shotgun sequencing project. | reverse complement strand
GCCCGTGGCATAAATTGCCTCGCTGCAGGACTGGTCTAGACACCCATTTTCCTACACCAAAGCAATCGCTTACACCACTCCCGCCAACCCTTCTGACCAAGCCCGATGAATAAGCCGGGCTAGACCACTCCGCATAACAATGAGCGGACAAGCCGATCTATTTGGTTTCGGGGCACAGCCTATCCTCGGGCTGCATAAATCGGGGAGGCCGTTCATCTTTCACGAAGTGCGCAGAGATCCTTACGCTACGGCGACGCGGGTAGTTTGGCGCGGAAATGTGGGCGAGTTTCTCCGCTTCGCCCCTTGCCTCCGGGTCGGTTAACAGCAGGTCGTCGTCATCTTGAAACCGAGGGGTGGGCGTTCGATAGCGGCAACATCATTCTATATTTTGGCATTGATAGGCCAAGGGTATATTTAATAGATAAATTCCGATGCCTTGGATTGGCGTACATCGAATTTTATGCCGCAGGTATGTCATGAGGTCATCACAGGCGAAAAGTTAAAGGTCCTCCTCGATAGCTGGACACCGAACAGTGTTGCGACCAGCGCATATCTCAACAAGCGAGGCATATCGCCCCAAGACGTGCAGAATTACACCACATCACAGTGGTTGACTCCGCTTGGCATAGGAGCATTCAAGCGGCCCATGGAGGTGGTGACCTGGCAGGGAGCACTCTTTGGTATCCAATCCCAATTGAAACTGCCAGTTCATGTGGGGGCGCTGACCGCTCTGGAGATGGCCGGAAACAGCCACTATCTGCGCTTTGCCACGACAAAGGCATATCTGTTCTCCCCGCTCAATGTGACGCTGCCGCAATGGTTTAAAAGGCATTGGGGGGACGAGATCCGTCACGTACAGACCAAACTTCTATCGCCGGAATTCGGGCTGAAAGAGCAGGAAGGACGGGAAGGATTTGCATTGAAGTGCGCATCAGCCGAACGTGCCATTCTCGAACTTCTTCATCTTGCACCGAAGGAGTTCGATCTCGTCGAAGCAGCGATGATCGTCGAAAGCATGACGTCGATCCGCCCAAAATTCATGCAGTCCCTGCTAGAGCAATGCGCCTCGATAAAGGTGCGCAGCGTGTTTCTCTACCTAGCGGAGCGCGCCGACCTGCCGATCATGCGGCATCTGGATCTTGGCAGAATCGATTTGGGATCCGGAGATCGCAGCCTGGTGCCGAGAGGACGATACGTCGCAAAGTACCGTCTGCTGCTCCCCAAGGAGTTGGTCGAACATGGCTGATCCTCACCGCGACCAGGTCCGACTGCTGCTCGACATCCTTCCGTTGTTGATGCCGGAGCCGGTCTTTGCACTAAAGGGCGGGACCGCCATCAACCTGTTCGAATGGAATCTGCCGCGGCTCTCGGTAGACATCGACCTGACTTATCTGCCCAATCAGGACCGTCAGACCTCTCTGGACGGAATCGGAGTCGCTCTGGCACGCATCGGTACGGAAATAAGGCAAAGGCTTGCGCCGACACGCGTCACCAGGACGCGGCAACGCGAAGAAGGCATGGAGGTGAAGTTCCATTGCCAGCGGATCCGCACGCAAGTGAAGGTCGAGGTCAATCCCTCGCTGTGGGGCCATCTCTTCCCGACGCGGAACTTGCCTTGCTTGGATCGTGTGCAGGATCAGTTTGAAGCCTTCGTCGAGGCTCGCTGCGTTTCCCATGGCGAGTTGTTCGGAGGCAAGATTTGTGCGGCGCTGGATCGCCAGCATCCGCGACCTGTTCGACGTCAAGCGCCTGCTCGATCGGGAGGGCATCACGGATGAAGTTCGGCTCGGTGTGATCGCCGCAATGGTTAGTCACGGGCGTCCAGTCTCCGAACTGATTGCCCCTCGGCGCCGGGAGCAGCAGGACACTTTTCGGTCCCAATTCGAAGGAATGCCGTTCGAACCGTTCAGCTACGAAGATCATAAGGCGACTCTCGACCGCCTCGTCGAGGGCCTTCGAGTGGCACTGACAGACAGTGATCGCGCATTTCTCCTGTCTTTTGAGCAGGGCGAGCCGGATTGGGCGCTCTATCCTGTCGCGACGCTTGCCGGGTTGCCGGCACCGCAATTCAAACTGGCAAACATCCACAAGTATCGGGAAGTTCGGCCGGAGCGTTTCAATGCGACCGTATCGGCCTTGCAGAGAGCACTTTCAAACTAGGCCCACTACCGGGGCGGATGCGAACCTGGATCATGTCCGCTTCGAAGAGGTGCTTACTCAAGCTAACAGTTTATTTTATAGTTATCCGATTGCGGCGGGAAAAATCCTCGATAGAGAGAATTAGGTACACATAGTCGCAACACCGGGGGGTGAAGTTGAAAAGGCTCGCGCTTGTCGCTGATCGCGGCGCAGTGCTGTTTATCGGCGTTTTTCTGGGCGTGCTCATTGGCTACGCTTTTGTACCCTACGAGGTCGGGCAGAACGCTGCTGTTGCTCAGGCTGCCCCCATTTCCATGCCTTCGCCGGTGTCAGCAGACACCGAGCATCCAAGCCCGTCGATGCGCAAGGCGGCTGCGGAAGTTCGCCCTCTCGAGATCGGCGTATTCGGGGACAGCTTCGGCCAGGGCCTGGGTCAAGGACTGGCGCTGCAATTCCAGGGCGCCGAATTCAAGGTCCACCAGTTCGCCAAACAGGGGACCGGGTTCACCCGTTATGCCCAGCTTAATCTGCTTGAAGACATACGGGCAAAGCTCGATGCACACCCCGTCGATATCGCGGTAATCAGCTTCGGCGCCAACGATACGTGGGACATTTACTCCGGTGCGCAAGTGGACAAGTACATGAGCCCCGGCTGGCAAAAGATTATCGGCGAGCGCGTCGATGCTGTCACCGACCTTTTCCGTAAACGTGGTGTCAGCGTCTACTGGGTCGGGCTGCCGCGAATGCGCAAGCCGAAGTTCGAGGCGCAAGCGATGCAAATGAATGCCTTCTATGCCTCCCGCATGGCCGCAGCGAATGTTCCTTTCATCGACACGGTGAAGCTCAGCTCGGATTCCCACGGGAACTACACCTCGGAAATTCTGAACCCGGCAACAGGTAAACTGGAGCACGCCCGCGCCGGAGACGGCATCCATATGGCGACCGGTCATGCCTACGGCATTCTGACATATGATCTGAGCGCGAAAATTCACCGACAGATGGAGCTCGCGAGATCCGAGGCCGCCAAGGAGGTCGTCCAGTGAAATTTCTGGCTTCAGCCCTTTTGATGCTTACCGCAGCACCTGCAGTTGCGGCGCCTGGAGACTGCGCGGGCCGGCTTTGCAATATCGAGGCCCTCACCCCGTTCTTCGATCGCCTGAACCAAACGGGGGGTAATGACGTCGAGCCCATCCGGATCATCCAGATAGGCGATAGCCATACTGCCGGCGACGTGATCACCAACGCCTGGCGTAGCCGGCTGCAGGCACGCCACGGATTCGGGGGGCGCGGGGCGCTTGCCCCTGGCCGTCCCTATCCCGGTGTACTGACGTTCGGCGTAACCCAGTCGATGACAGCAGGCTGGGCAATAAACAGCGCCTTCGGCAAAGCCCGCACACCCCAAGGTGCACCGGTCGGCATTGCCGGTTTCTCCGTGACGGCCTCGATTGCCGGCGAGCGCCTGGGTGTCACCGCCGATTCTACAGATCAGAACTTTGACCGCGTCACGGTTTGCGGCGCGCGGCGGCCGGACGGGGGTAGTGCGATTATCGAGATCGGCGGCCTCACCGCTGCACTCGAGCTCAAAGGCGGCGAGCCCGGGGCGGTATGCACAACGCTCGACGCAGCCTCGCCCGTTTCCTCCGCGTCGCTCGTGACACAGGGCGACGGCGCGGTCACGATTACCTCCTTTGCAACCTTTGTGCGGGGCGGAGGGGTGCAGCTCTCCAACTTCGGTATCGTCGGCTCGCAGCTTTCCCATCTCGCTCGCGAGAATGACCGGATCGTTGCGGATGAGTTGGCTGAGTATCGACCGGATCTCGTCGTTCTTGCCTTCGGAACCAATGAAGGCTTCTCCTCGATTACACCTGACCGCTTCGAGGAAGATTTGCGCGCGCAAGTCATGCGGTTGCGTAATCTGATGGGCCGAAAGGTCCCGATGCTTTTGCTCGGTGCGCCGGATGCCAATACCCGTTCGCAGGCACTGGCAAACAATTATGGCACCGCCGCCCCGTGTCCTGGCACAGGGCCGAGCCAGTGGTATAGCCCAACCTTGCTCGCCGCGATACGCGAGCGACAGGGTAAGGTCGCCCGGGACATGGGACTTGCCTATTGGGACTGGAGCGCGGCGATGGGCGGCGTTTGCGCGGCGAACCGCTGGAACGCCGCCAATCCGCCGCTCGTGGGAGGCGATCACGTCCACTACACGCGGTTGGGTGGTGAGCGTATCGGCGCCATGCTGTTTGATGACATCGAGGCCGCGGCTGCGGCTCTCGCCCGGTAGTCGTCTCCATGCTTTTCCCGACGACCGGTTTCGCGCTGTTCTTCCTGGCGGTTTTCACGCTGGCATGGTCCGCCCAGCGTTCACTCGAGTGGCACAAAATCCTGCTTCTCGCTGCAAGCTGGCTGTTCTACGGCGCATGGGATTTCCGCTTTGTCCTGCTTCTCATCGCCAGCGGTATCATCAATTGGGCCTTGGCACTTGGTATCGACCGGTACCGCGAGACACCCATTTTGAGGCGTTCGATCTTCACTGCCGGCGTGCTTTCAAACCTCGCGGTGCTTGTCCTTTTCAAGTACTATAACTTCTTTCTGGAGCCGCTCGGCCACCTTCTCGAGTCCGCAGGGTGGTCGCGTGACCTTCCGGTGCTCGAAGTTGTGCTGCCGGTGGGCGTATCGTTCTTCACCTTCCAGGGCATGAGTTATCTCATTGACGTCAATCGCCGCGAGACGCGGCCGGCGCGGTTGCTCGACATGGTGCTGCTCATGTCGTTCTTTCCGCATCTTGTCGCGGGACCGATCGTCAGGGCATCGCATCTTATCCCGCAACTCGAAGCGGGGCCGAAGATCGACCGGGGCATGGCGGCCATGGGCTTTGTGCTGATCCTGACGGGGTTGTTCAAGAAAACGATCGTCGCCTCTTATCTGGCAACCGATTTCGTTGACCCTCTGTTTGCTGCTCCGGCGAGCGCCGGCAGCTTCGACCTGCTGCTCGGCGCTTATGGATACGCGGTACAAATCTATTGCGACTTCTCGGGCTACAGCGACATGGCAATTGGCTGCGCGGCCCTTCTCGGTTATCGCTTTCCCTCAAACTTCAACCAGCCATATCGAGCCGGCTCGCTGCAGGATTTCTGGCGGCGCTGGCACATCAGCCTTTCGTCCTGGCTGCGCGACTATCTCTACATTTCGCTCGGTGGCAGCCGAAAGGGTCAGCTACGTACGTACGGTGCCCTGGCCCTAACGATGGTTCTCGGGGGCTTGTGGCACGGCGCGAACCTGACTTTTCTGGTCTGGGGCATGTTGCACGGAGGAATCCTGGCCGCAGAGCGTTTTTGGCAGCGCCTGCGGCGCCAGACCTGGCCGCGCCTGCCCAAGTTGCTGACCATTCTCATCACCTTCCATATCGTGACCCTGGCTTGGATTTTCTTCCGTGCTCAGACCGTCTCGGAGGCACTCAGTTACCTGTCCGGTATCGCGGCCGTGCAGCCGGGCAATGTGACTCTGGCCCCTCTCGGTTTTTGCCTGATTGCCTTGGGTTTCGCGTTTCATGCCTTTCCTGCAGACATTACGCGCCGTGCGGCAATGGTTGTTAAAAGGCAAAACGCCGTTGTCGTGGGCTTGGCAACGGGGCTCTTGATCCTCGGGATCGATGCCATGCGCCCCTACGGGATCGAGCCCTTCATCTACTTCCAGTTCTAGGATCGCCTCATGAAGAAGGACTTCTCAGCGTTTGCCGGTTTGCCGCTTGAGACTTCACCCCAGACGCAGGTTGCGAGGCTCAGCCCGGCAACTACGCGTCAATCCGCGAAGGACGAATTCAGTTCGCCTGTCGATGTCCCAGGCGACGGTCTGCCAAGCGCGCTGCGATGGACGAGCACCGTGATTGTGACAGCGGCGCTTGTTTTGGCATTGGGCGACGCTGCGGCGATCGACAACTGGGCTCAGAACCTGCCGGATTCGCCCGTCAAGGGCCCCGTGATCGTAGCCAGCCGGAACTGGCTCGATCTAACCAAGGAACTTCATTTGGCGCGACCTGCCGAAACCGTGCGCACCGAGTACGACCGGATCAAAGCCGCCCGATTTTCCGAATAAGTCAGTAATAGAAGGTGTGATCGCCGACGACAGCTGCGAACTTTCGGCTCTTGTGAAAAGCCGACGGACTGCCCGAGCCATTGTAGTAAATAGCCTCACCGATCGGTGAGCGGCCTTCCCCGCGCATGGCTTCGACCGAGACATCGACCGCGGTCTTCCACATTTCGGTTCCGCGGGCCGGATTATAGGATCCGGTACTGAAAAACTGACCAGGCTGGTTTACAACGCCGCAAACCGACTTGGGAAACTTGGGCGAACGCACCCGGTTCATGATAAGCTGCGCAACCGCAAGCTGACCGGTACGAGGCTGGTTGGCGGCTTCATGACGAACGACCTTTGCCATGCAGATCAGTTCAGGGTCATCGAGATCGGCCTGGCTTGCTAGGGCCGTATCCGAAGCTGGCGCGTCGTCGGATGGGGCAGTCTGAACCGTTGGAAGAGCAGCGTCTTCCGAGCGCTTACCTTCTTCGATCCCGTTCGAAATCGCAGCTGCGCTGGCCATACTGGTAGCAGTCAGAACCGCGGCAGAGAAAAAGATCAGCTTGCCTCTAAACGACACTTAAAGCTCATTCACCTGCGCAGGAAGCGCAACCGGCCCAATAGAAACCAAACCCGGGCCGGCCGCTAACTTCCACGTCTTTCCGCAATCCGCCCCGCAAATGCGCGGTAGCTCGTATCAGGACAGAGATAACTGGCAGGCGGTCGCGCAGAGGCTTGCCGGCAGCAAGCCAGAATCCGACGAGCTGCCGCTCTCAGCGGACGAACCGAGGAGATTCCGGGAACGCGCAAGGCCATCCTTGCCGAGGAAGGTCTGGCAGAAAATATACAAACTTGATTGTGTTAGCACCGCCGTCGATTCGATCTGGCTACCATGTAGTCGGTTCTGCCGCTACAGGAGCGAGATCGGGTACCGGGTGCTCGCCGCACCCCGCTTTCGCTCCTCCGCCATCCCAGTCAGGCAAGTTGCCAGCTCAACGATTTCTCGAAGCCCTTGGTTCGGCCGGTATCTCGCCAGGTGCGGGATCGGCAGGCGGCGGTGAAGGGCAGCCGAGATCTCTGTCCAGGCCTGCGAGCGGGGCCGGCGCCTCGGGAAAGAGGAACAGCCGGCTGCGCAGTTCGACGTGAAGGAGGGAGACCCGTGCATCGCAATAGCTCATTCGGCGCGGGGCAGCTTGATCGAACACGAAGGCAGTTGCCCTGCCGTCGGCGAGGGCAATCACCTTCCAGTAGCCGGAGGGCACCCGCTGATAAGACCCGCCCGCAGGTAGCGGGCGCATCATGCGCTCGAACAGCGGTCCGGTGTAGACATAGACAGGCATCCCGCTGCGCTTTGCCAATTCGCGCTCATGATTTTCGAGCTTCACCCACGGCCCTTGGTTCAACGCCGAGCTCTGAGGCGTGATGTTCGAAAGGATGTTTGTTTCAGCGGCAAAGGGCGTGCCGGCAAACGAGGCCAGGGGCGCCTGATGTCCCCGGTCGATATGCAGAGCGTTACTTGCTCCCTCGTAGGCGTCCGGCGCAAGGGTCTCGTTATCTGAAAGCCAGGGGTCACGCTGCCATTGTCGGTCGCCGGACGCGCCGAGGCTTGCCGGGGTAATCCGGTAGGCTACCCAGTCTGCCAATTTCGTGAGGTCGTTTGAAGAAAGCGTGTAGATCTCGCGTACGACAATGTCGTTGGTGCCGGGCGCACCGATCGGGCAGCCGTAGAGACAATGAAACGTGTGCAGTTCCGACTCTCTGGCTTCAACCGCCGCCGGGAGGCCGAGGCAAATGCCTGCACTTGCGACACCAACCCACAGTGCCCCTCGCACTCTGCTCGCCAACTTCATCTCTTTTTTCGCCCTCACGCAGGGAAATCCTTTTGGAATCGTTCATGCCCCCGCAGCGCTTCGGGCCGGTAGGGACCTTCGCGGCCTTGGCCCCGTACACTCGTCAGGCTGAACCTATCCACGACCGATGGATGGAGGGTGGCGTTGACGGGCGGCGTACGCAGGGCCACTTTCCAGGAGAGTTTTCGCGTGAGCTTGCGCAGCAGTGCGGGCGTTCTTGCCTGAATAGTGTCCGCCATACCGGCGATCTCGTCATGTTGCAGTCCGTCCGAAGACGGGAAGAGATGCAGGCGGCTTTCGTCAACTACCAGCGGATGTGGCACAGAACGAGCCTCTGCCAGCATCCATGCAAGGGCGATGTCTGAGAGGCGGGACTCCGCTTCGGGATAGCTGCCGCCGATATCAGAGTGGTTTCCCGCAAACCACATCTGGATGAGCGGCTCAGGATTGCCCTCCGCTGTCTCCCTTAGTTGCACATTCTTTCCCCATCCCCAAGGCAAACGAGGGAAATCGGCCCGGTTCTCATCAATGGCTATGGCATGGCGGGCAAAAAGGACCGACCGGCTGAGCAACCGATCGAAATTGCGGCCACTCCACTGCGCAATATGAAAACTGGGGAGCCGTTTTCCCGGCATCGGTGGCCACATGATCTTTAGCGCCGTTCGCAGGTACGCCCATGCAACCATTATACCGAAAAGCACTGTCGCGGCGAGAGCCGATATTGTCCAGTTCGTGCCGAGAACCCAGTGCAGCATGCTGGCAACCGACAAACCGGCTGCTACGACCAGAGCAAGCGTAAATCCGCCCAGCGCCAGACGGACCGGACCTTTGGCGCCAAGCGACGCAACGGTATCGAAGACGCCGATGAAGTAGGGAGCGGCATTGGCCTCGCCATCCATGTCCGAGCCGAAGTCACCTCGGAAGCGCCGGGCAAGTTCGGTTCGCTCCGCTTCAAATCTCTCCCGTTCGTGCCCTGCCCCGTGCTCGTAGACCCGGACCACCGCCTTCTCCGCAATTTCGCGCACACGCAGACGAAACCTCGGCAATTCGCCGTCGGGCAACTTGGTGGGTACGCCGCAAAGCATGAGTACATTGGCAATGCAACGGGCCGTGTAGGCGCCTCGGCTGAAACCGAAGAGCCAAATGCGGTCACCGGGACGATAATGATTGATGATGAATTCGTAGCAATCGGCGATATTGGTGGTTATACCCCGCCCGGTGACCGACGATAGCAGCTTCGTGATGCTGCGCCTTATCGAAGTCAGACCTGAAGCGCTCGCGTCTGTACCGAGCCCGGGGTCATAGAAGGCCACTTGCTCGCAGGGATCGACACAACTGTCAGGACCCGGCCGAGTGGCTCTGAACATCTTGAAGATGTTGCTCATGCGCTGCTCCGGGCGCATTCCCCCATCCTGACCGGTTCCGTCCGAATAGATTACGATATTCTTTGGTGCAATCATGAAGGTCCCCCTTGAACCGCTGAAGCCTAGCCGTTCGTTCACGATCTGTCTTGTCTCAGCTGTGTCTGGATTGGCTCGCCGAACAATCGAAACCGAAATCCGGGAACTACGGACAGCCGAACGACAGTGCGATCAGTTCAATCATCGCAGAACTGCCGTGTGAGGGTTGAAACCCCTTCCTGCGCCAGCGATGAATGGACCGGTTCTCCAGTGCTGCAATCCGGTTTCAGGGTCGCCGAGGGTCCGCAAAAGTGGACATGCTGCGCCGCTGCCGCGAGAGACACGATATCGCAACGACGAATTACCCCCATGAAGTGGGCGCAACCGCATCGGTTCGGTTCGCCGGCCTGACCTGCAGCGCTCGATACGAGATGCAGAAATGTGCGATCCGTCGATCGCTGATCGATGCCGCTCGCGGAAGACCAGGCCAAACGCCATACCCGGTTGAAATACCTATTGTTCGAGGTCATTAGGAGCCGGTGACAGAGGGAGTCACGCGTGGGGGTATTTTATGAGATTTGCATGGGTTGGCTTGGCTCTGGCCGCAATATCCGTTCCGGCCCATGCCGAGTGGGTCGAATGGTCCACGAGCACAAGTGGCTCTGTCTGGTATATCGACCGGGACAGGATGGTTCTGTCACCGGACAAGGTAAAGCTATGGGTGAAAGAGGATCACTCCCGCGATGCTTCCGTGAAAGCGCGCTCATCAATGATGCAGATATCCATTAATTGCCGATCTGGGAAATACTTCATCACCTCAAGGATCGAGTACGACTCCTACGGTAAGGTGATATACTCCAACTCCCGTGCTGAAAATGAATACGGGTATGAGCCGATCATTCCCGAGACCATGGTCGAGGGGGTTTCGAGCGCGGTCTGCCAGCTTGACCAGGTGAAACAGTAATGGGCCGGCGCCGATGTCCTCGCTGCAGCGAGTTGGTGCGCCGAGAAGCTGTTGTCTGCCGGTTCTGCGGCGCCGACTTAGAACCGGCACCGGCTGCTCGCAATGTAGCCTTAAAGGTCGTAGCGCTGGGGGCTTCGCTTTGCTTGCTCGTTGCTGCTGCTGGCTACATGGCCATTCCTCTCCTCAACGAGAGTAGCAAGGCTGAACTCTCTGTCCGGGAGAGCGATGAGCCTTTGACCGCGTCAACTGGTGAAGTGACGCAAGGGGATTTGCCGGGAGCGCGGCGCATTTTGGCAGGCGAGACCATCGAGTGGGAGGCGGCATCGGCGGCAGATGTCGAGCACTTCTCACTCGGAGATTATGCCCTGACCATTGAGAAAATTCGTGATGATGGATCTTTTCTGCCCAGAATGACCGTTCAGGCATTCGGCCAGACATTGGTGCTGGACGGCTCGGCGACGAGTGAAACCATGCCGCATCAATTTTCGCTTGTGCGGATGACATCCAGCCAAGATCTTTCTGTGGTTTTTCAGAGTTTCTCCGGCGGTGCGCACTGCTGCAACCGCATTCAGATCGCGCAAATTGTTCGCGGGAAGCTGGTCGCCGTCGATTTGGGTAGCATGGACGGTGATTACATTGCTGCCCCCAAGGACCTTGACGGCGACGGTATCGTCGATTTTGAATTTGCAGATAATGCGTTTCTGTATGCGTTTGCGCCTTATGCGATGAGTTACACACCGTCGCGGTTCGTAAATGTGATTGAGGGCAAAGTGCTCGATGTCTCAGGCCGCAAGGCGTTCCGGCGGAAAGACATGCTCCGCCTTCCGGACCTGGCCAAGGCGTGCGGGAACGATCCAGACGGAAATGTTCGCAATGGCGCCTGCGCGGCGTTCGTCGCGGTCGCTAGCCGGGTAGGACGCCTGAACGAAGCATGGCCGATCATGGTCGCATCTTACGACGCCTCGGTTGACTGGGAATTTCCGGTGGGATGCCAGGTTCCGACGGGCCGCAATGGTTGCCCCGAGCATCAACAAGTAACTTACCAAAGCTACCCCGATGCGCTCCTGAGCTTCCTCAAGGAACGCGGCTACATTTCCCGGACTTGGCTCCCCCCGGAAGCGTTCGCCGCTCCGCCGAATTCAACCGAGATCGATTATGGCGACACCACGGCGATCTGACGGCGATATCCGTCGTTGCTCTTGCCCGCCGCCTCGCGGTCGTCATGGATGACATGCTGCGGGATCGTACTTTGTTCAACGCGTGAGATAGGGAAACCACCTGCGCCAACTCCCGCTTCGACGCGTACAGCGATGCTGACTGACGCCGAGCCGTTCAGAAACCTCCGCTACCGGATCCCCTCGTTCGGTGATCTGGGCCACCCGCATCACGCTTGAACTCATCGTTGAAATTGGACTCCCCATCATCGTCTCCTGTCCGCAAAATTGGGATAGAAGGCGTCCCGAAATCTCGGGACTACTCAAACCTATGCCATGAGTGCGAATTCCGGAACGCGGTCGTTGCTACTGGCATCGTCGCGGAGGGAGGCGGAGGCCTTGCGCGGGCTGATGTTGCGCGAATCTCTGCTTAATTGCGCATTGACTCATTTAGTTGCGCGTTTCATGTTTCGCGCAACTAAGGAGCTTGTGTGGCACGACCCATTCCCGAAGGCGATCTGGCAGCGATTGAGGCAGCGGTAGCGCAATACCCAGGCGGTGCATCAGCTGCGCAGATTACTGAAGTTCTCGCCGCGCCTGGTGCCCGTCGTACTCTCCAATATCGCCTTCGCGCGCTGGTTGATGCAGGTCGCCTCAGGCTTGCCGGAGACGGGCGCGCCGCCCGTTACCATCTTGTTGGTGATTTTGTTGCTGAACCGGACGCGCCCGACATCGTCCCGATGTCGGCCGAGGGCCACGCGGTCCTCGCCTATGTCCGACAGCCTGTCGCGGCTCGACTGCCAGTCGGTTATGATCGCCGGTTCCTAGATGGCTACCGACCGAACGAAACATATTATCTCACCCAAGAGCATCGCGAACATCTGGCCGCTATCGGCAAACCGCAGATCGAGGCCGCGGCAGCCGGAACCTACGCGAAGCAAATCCTGAACAGGCTGCTGATCGACTTAGCTTGGAATTCCAGCCGGCTCGAAGGCAACACCTATTCGCTGCTCGACACTCGGCGGTTGCTCGATTTCGGGGAGGCTGCCGAGGGTCGCGGGCCACTCGACGCGCAGATGATCCTCAACCACAAAGACGCGATTGAGTTTCTCGTCGCCGACGCCGACGATATCGGCTTCAATCGCTATACGATCCTCAATCTGCATGCCTTGCTCGCCAACAATCTGTTGCCCGACCCTATGGCGGTTGGTCGGTTACGTCACATTATCGTCGGCATCGACGGTTCGACATTCCATCCGTTGGAAGTGCCCGGGCTCATAGAGGAATGCTTTGATCAGCTTCTCGCTACTGCAGCAGCCATTACGGATCCTTTTGAGCAAGCCTTCTTCGTCATGGTCCAACTTCCCTATCTTCAGCCCTTCGACGATGTGAACAAACGGGTCTCCCGACTGGCGGCCAACATTCCAATGATCAGGGCGAACCTTGCGCCGTTGTCGTTTACCGAGGTCCCAGGCGATCTCTACACGCGCGCTACGCTTGGCGTGTACGAGCGCAACGACACGTCCCTGCTGCGTGACGTATTCCTCTGGGCCTATGAGCGATCAGCAGGACGCTATGCGGCCGTTCGCCAATCGATGGGTGAACCGGACCCCTTCCGCTTGCGCTACCGCGAAAGGTTGCGAGACATCATCCGCGATGTTGTGCGCGGCCCCATGAACCGTATGGCTGCGCGCGCGCATCTTGCTGAGATTGCGCGCGAGATCATTCCAGCGGCAGATCAGGAGCAGTTTATCGAGGTTGCAGAGACAGAGTTGCTTGGCCTGCACGAGGGCAATTTCGCGCGCTACCAAGTCCGCCCTTCGGAATTCGCTGCATGGCGTCTGATCTGGAGCCCGGCATGAGCGGCCCGACAAATCTTCACCGAACGATTGAGTAGCCCCTCGATTTTTGGGCGCCTTCTATCCTAATTTTTGAGGACAGGAGACGACGATGGGTAGGGGCCAGCTTCAACGATGATTTCAAGCGTGATGCGGTGGCCCAGATCACCGAACGAGGATATCCGGTAGCGGACGCTTCTGAACGGCTCGGCGGATCGTGTCCAGAGCGCTTGGACTTGATCATCGCGCCCGGCGAAGCACGATCTATGGAGCCTTACAGCAAACGTCATTAGACGCCGTGCTTCAAACGATTAGACTTGTCGGGAGAGGGGAGAGGTCCAATTCACAAAATGGCTGCGCCTAAAGCGGTGTTGTCCGTATATCATACGGATGGATAGCGATAAGCGGCCGCAGGATAGCTAATTCCACCCCGGCGAAAAGTGATAACTGTTAACATTTTTTCATCCGCGTGTGACCGAGATCACCGCGATTTACGTCAAAATGGTTTGTTAGGAAGCTGATGATAACACCAAGGTTGTCCTGCCATCATAACGCCATTTCGGTAAATATTGTAGCCGTATTCGTTCAGCTCAAAGTTCCAAAGGAATCCCATGTCGGTCTCGCTTTCCAAGAACCAGTCTGTCAGCCTTGCCAAGCAATCCAGCTCCAGCCTGAGCGCGATCACTCTGGGCGTCGGTTGGGACGTTGCCAAGCCGACAGGTTTCTTTGGTAAAGTCTTCGGCGGCGGCTCCGACAGCATCGACCTTGATGCTTCAGCGATTGTTTTCGATAACCGCGCGAATGTTATCGACTCGGTCTGGTTCGGGCAACTCAAGAGCAAGGACGGCTCGATCCGGCACAGCGGCGACAACCTGACGGGCGAAGGAGATGGCGACGATGAGTCGATTGCCATCGATCTGACGCGCCTCCCCGTCAACGTCGAGCACATTGTGCTGACTGTGAACAGTTTCCGCGGTCAGACTTTCGACAAAGTTGACAACGCCTATGGCCGTGTCTTCGAGACCAACTCCAACCGCGAACTTGCTCGCTTCAATATCTCGGACAGCGGTCCGCACACTGGCTTTGTGCTTGCGGTGCTTTCTCGTGCTGGCGGTGAGTGGACCTTCAAGGCCGTAGGCAGCCATGCCCGGGGCCGCACGGTCAATGATCTCATCGGCGACGCGACCTCGGCGATCTGACGTCGGCCACGCCCGGGGCGGGAAACCGCCCCGGGCGTTCATTCTACGTCCAATTCATGGGGGGCATCCATGCAACTTCAGCGCGGCGAAAAGCGCGGCCTTTCGGATCTCGGTATCGGATCGCAGTGCACTGTCAAAATCGATTTCGGCCTGGACGGCGTCGACATCGCAGCTTTCGGCCTCAACGAGGCCAAGCAGATCGGCGATGACCGCTATGTAGTACTGTTTTCGAACACGGCTTCTCCGGAAGGTGCGATGCGTCTGAATGCCCATTCGGACACCGCCAGCTTCAGCCTCGATCTCGACATGCTTCCCGTGTCGATCGATCGCATCGTCTTCACGGCCACTCATGATAGCCGCCCCATCTCGGACGCCCGCCCACTGGTGGTATCGGTCGACGGCAACAAAGCTGTCTTCAATGTCGCAGAGCACCTTACGACCGAGAAGGCCGTGATGATGTGCGAGATGTATCGTCATTCCAGCGGCTGGAAACTCGGCACCATCGCAGCCGGATTTGCCGGCGGGTTGGCAGCGCTTATTTCTCACTTCGGAGGAGAAGTGGCCGATCCCCCTACCCCGGCATCCTCGCCCGCCCCTGCGCCCGTGCATGTTCCTGTCTCACCTCCCCCTGCCCCACCGGCCTCGCCCGCCCCGGCTCCGGTCTCACTCAAAAAGATCACTCTCGAGAAAACCAACTCAACGGTCAGCTTGAAGAAGACGGGGTCGACCTTCGGTGAAATCGTCCTGAACCTCAACTGGAACCAGGGTAGCGGACGCGGCTTCTTCGGAGGTGCCAAGAAGCTCGACCTCGATCTCGGCGTGCTGTTCGAGATGCAGGACGGCTACTGCGGCGTCATCCAGGCGCTGGGGAATACTTTCGGCGACTTCCATCAGGAACCGTACATCGAATTGTCCGGCGACGATCGCACCGGTGCAGTAGCGGCCGGCGAGACCATTCGCGTCAACGGACGACACTTTGATCAGATCAAGCGGCTCGGCGTTTTCGCTCTTATCTACGACGGTGCTCCCAACTGGCAGCAAACCGATGGCGTCGTCCGGATGAATATTCCCGGCCAACCGGAAATCGAAGTCCGGATGAACGAAGGCCGCAATGACAAACGCTTGTGCGGTGTTGCCGTCATCGAGAACGTTCGAGGCGAACTTCAGATGAATCGCCACATGAAATATTACCCAAGCCAGAAGGGATTTGCCGATGACATCGGCATCTACCTTAACTGGGTGGGCGCCAGAAAAGACTGATTTTCTCTATTTGCTCGTCGAGACTTTTCCGACAGGCATCAAATCTCCCGGGGTGCACCATGAAACATTTCACTGGATCGATCGTGTTCACGATCATCTGTCTCATCGCGGCCGGCGCGCTCGGCTATTCCGAAACAGGCCTGATCGGGCCTGCTCTCTCGATGGTTTTCCTTGCCGGTGTTCTCGGCGTCATGGAAACCTCGCTTAGCCTCGACAACGCAGTCGTCAACGCGTCGATCCTCAAGGACATGGATGCGAAGTGGCAACGCCGATTCCTCACCTGGGGCATTCTCATCGCCGTGTTCGGCATGCGCATCATTTTCCCGATCGTAATCGTATCCGTCGCAGCCTGGGTATCGCCAATCGAGGCGACCCGTATCGCGCTTTCCGACCACCAGCTGTATGAGCAGATCGTGACCGGGGCCCATGTTGGCATTTCCGGCTTCGGCGGCGCTTTCCTCATGCTTGTCGGCTTGAGCTTCTTCTTCGATACCGACCGTGAGCACCTGTGGCTCAGCTTCATCGAAAAGCCGTTGGGGTTCATCGGAAAGGTTCCCTTCGCACCCTACGCCGCGACCGCGCTCGTTATCTGCGGCCTGTCGTTCCTGGTCGGACCGGCGGAGCAGAAGACCTTCTTGATTGCGGGTCTGTCCGGCGTGGCCACATACTTCGCCGTTCAGATGTTTGGCGATTTCATGGGCGGAGAAGAAGACGAGACCACGGGTAAGGTGGTTCGCTCCGGGGCGGCCGCATTTGTCTACCTGGAATTCCTCGACGCTTCGTTCTCGTTCGACGGAGTTATCGGCGCATTCGCTATCACCAACAATATCATCCTGATTGCACTTGGTCTTGGCATCGGTGCCATGTTCGTGCGCTCGATGACTGTCGCGCTGGTTCGCGGCGGCCATCTCTCGGAATTCCGCTTCCTTGAACCAGGCGCGTTTTACGCGATCCTCGCTTTGTCGGTCATCATGCTCCTCAGCATCCGCGTTGAGACCCCTGAGGTCGTAACCGGCCTGCTCGGTGCCGCGATCATCGGCCTCTCGCTGTGGGCCTCGATCAGCCACAAGAAGCGCTTCCCCCACGAGTACGAGGAAGACGGCGAAGTCGAAGGCATCCTGCCAACCGGCAACGTCGTCCCGAAACTTCACGGCATCTGATCTCAAAGCGCGGGGTGCACAAGCACCTCGCCATCTCCGCCCGTGCGCAGTGACCCGTGCTCCATGTCTCCACCGGAATGGGCGCGTAGGCAATTCGTAGGACGGAAATCCAATTCAAGCACCTGCTTGAACAAATTTCGAAGGGCCTTCGGCGGATGATCCTTCGAACACACCTCACCGCCAACATGAATGGAAAGGATTACCTCATGGCGATTTCACTTTCGAAGGGCGGCAATGTCTCGCTTTCCAAGGAAGATCCCGGCCTTGACGAAATCATGATCGGTCTCGGCTGGGACGCACGCGCGACCGATGGCCAGGATTTCGACCTCGATGCCTCGGCATTCCTGCTCTCTGCCAGCGGCAAGGTGCGCAACGACGCCGACTTCGTGTTCTACAACAACCTCACTGGAGCCGACGGCTCCGTCGTCCATCAGGGCGATAACCGTACCGGTGAAGGCGAAGGCGACGACGAGCAGGTCGCGATTACCCTCTCCAAGCTGCCTGCCGACATCGACAAGGTCGCGATCGTAGTGACCATCCACGAAGCGGAGAGGCGGAGCCAGTCCTTCGGCCAGGTCTCGAACGCCTTCATCCGCCTGGTCAATGTCAAGACGGGCAAGGAAGTCGTACGCTACGACCTTTCCGAAGACGCTTCGGTCGAAACCGCGATGATCCTCGGAGAGGTCTATCGCCATGGTACCGACTTCAAGTTCCGCGCCGTTGGCCAAGGCTTCAAGGGCGGCCTTGGTCCGCTTGCCACCAACTACGGTGTCAGCGTCGGCTGACCGGACGGGAGGGGGACTTTCTGTCCCCCTCCCTCTTCTCTTTCGCAAGACAGGATTTTCATGGCAGTTTCTCTCGTAAAGGGCGGCAACGTGTCGCTTTCCAAGGAAGCCCCCGGTCTCACGTCGGTGACGGTCGGCCTCGGCTGGGACGTTCGAAAGACCGATGGCCAGGGGTTTGACCTAGATGCGGCCGCCTTTGTTCTCGGCGAGAGCGAGAAGGTTCTCTCGGACGGTCATTTCGTTTTCTACAACAACAAGATCTCGCCCGATGGCTCGGTCCAACACGGCGGCGACAATCGCACTGGCGAAGGCGACGGCGATGACGAGACGATCAAGATCGACTTCGCCAAGCTCCCGGCCAATGTGAAGAAGGTCGTGATCGCCGTGACCATTCACGAAGGTCAGGAACGCGGTCAGAACTTCGGCTCGGTCTCGAACGCATTCGCACGCGTCGTAAACGATGCCGACGGCAAGGAACTCGCCCGCTTCGACCTTTCGGAAGACAGCAGCACCAATGCTGCGATGATCTTCGTCGAACTCTACCGCAGCACAGCAGGGGAGATCAAGGTCAAGGCTGTCGGTGAAGGATGGCAGAACGGCCTTGCCGGTCTCGCCGGCGCGATGGGTGTAAACCTAGGCTGACCAGTCGGGGGAGCGCCGGATGGCGCGATACCAAGATGGACTGCCGGGCCGCGCACGCGACCTGGCCGTCCATTCCTTTTCGAGCGAGTAGGACTTGAGATCTTGAAGACGATGACCCCGGGCGAAAAGCGCGCCGTTTCCGACTTGACCTCCAGCCGTGAGGTCGAAATCGTGGTCGCGCACGAGCCCGCCGATATCGACATCGTTGCGTTCGGGCTCGATTCAAACCGCAAGATTTCGGACGATCGCTACACGATCCTATTCAGCAACGAACGCAGCCCGGAGGGCGCCCTCAGTTACTCGAAGAGCGGCAGCGCGACAAAGTTCATCCTTGCCCTCGATCGAATTCCCCCGACGATTGACCGCATTACGATCACTGCAACCCACGACACCCTGCCGCTCCGTTCGGCGCATACCCTATCGGTCCAGATCGCCGGCGCTGCCCAGCTCGACGGAAAAGCAAGTCTGGGCGATGAAAAGGCACTCATGCTGGTCGATCTTTATCGGCATGGCGGCGACTGGCGCGTCGGCGCCGTCGTCCAGGGTTTCGCGGGCGGGCTGGCCGATCTCGTGCGGCATTTCGGCGGCGTAGTAGAGGAAGCCGCTCCTGCTCCTGCTCCTGCTCCTGCTCCTGCTCCTGCTCCTGCTCCGGTATCCCTTAGCAAAGTTGACCTGCGCAAGAACAAGGTCGGCGTATCGCTCAAAAAACTGGGCATCGAGCACGAGCAGGCCGAAGTTCTCTTCATCATCGACGCCAGCGGCTCGATGGGGCACCTCTATGGCAACGGGACTGTCCAGGAAACCGTGGAGCGCATTGCTCCCGTCGCGCTTCGCCTCGACCGCGACGGAACCATGCCGACGTGGTTCTATGCCTCGAAGTGCAAGCGGGTCGAAGATCTGACAGCGACGAATCTCGTCGGATTTGTCTCGCGTACCTGTCCCTCGCCCGGCGCAAAAATCGGTAGCGAGCAGGTAACAAAGAAAGGCCTTTTCGGAGGCGCGCGTCAGGCCACAGGTACATCGATTGGGTACGGCAACGATGAGCCGATCGTCATGAATGCCGTTCTGGCCCAGGAACCGCCTCATCGCACAACGCCGCTGCTCATCATCTTCCTAACCGACGGCGGCATCACCCGGTCAAAGGACATCTCGGAAATCCTGCAACGAGCGTCGAACCGGCCGATTTTCTGGCAGTTCGTGGGTGTGGGCCGCGCCAATTACGGCGTTCTCAAGAAGCTCGATACGCTATCCGGCCGAGTGGTCGACAATGCAGGTTTCTTCAGCGTCGACGATCTCTCGCAAATCAGCGATGACGAACTCTACGACCGCATCCTTTCCGAGTTTCCGCAGTGGCTTAAGGAGGTCCGTGCAAAAGGCATTCTTGCCTGACGCCTGTTTCGCCTGGCACTTGCCTCGCGTGACCCAGCCATATTTCTTCGTATCGGGACCCGAAAATGCGCATCTGGTTCAATCGCGGTTTCTCACTTGCCCCTATCGCCAAGGCCATGATGATTGCCGATCCTTCCCTTGAAGTGATCGTCAGCATCGGCGCAGGCATGCCCGTCTACGAGGGGCCGACCCAAACCTGGATCGAACCAAAGCTCGATGATCAGGCTTATTTCGATTGGGTCTGCAGCCAGATCACAGAACATGAGATCGATGTTTTCGTTCCGACCTCGCGCCGTCACTTGTTCGTTTCGGCGGCTGTTCCCTGCACCGTCCACTTGCCTGCCGACATCGCCACGCTCGACCTTCTCGAGGACAAGTATCTCTTCGCCATGGAACTGGCAGACGAAGAAATCCATCTGCCGACCGCTTCGGCCCAGACGAAGGATGAATTGGTAGTCCTGCTCGCCAAGTTCCGGGCAGCTTACCCCGACATCGACCCTTGCGTGAAACCCCGCACTGGTGTGAACGGCCATGGCTTCTGGACGCTCTCCAAAACCGCTGCGCCGCTTGCCCACCTGATGGATCCGGACACGCGCCGTATTCGTGAAGACCTGTTCCTAGCGGCACTCGCCGCCGAGGAAAACGATCGCATGCTGCGCCCCCTTGTTCTCATGCCCTTCCTGCCCGGCCCCGAAGTTTCCTTCGATGTCCTGACCCACCACGGCAGGATCCTGAAGTATGTTGCGCGAACGAAGGATGGCACCCGTCAACGCCTTCAGACCTCCCATCCTTTGGAGAAAGCCACGAGCAGGCTCGTGAACCGCTTCTCACTCCACGGCATCATCAACGTGCAGTTCCGGCGTGCCGATGACGGTTCGTGGAAAGCACTCGAAATCAACGCCCGCCCCGCTGGCGGGTCGGTCTACGGTGAACCGTTCGGCACGCATCTGCTGGGGGACTGGGGCGGCCTTCTTTCCGGCCGGCTTACCCCGGAACAGGTTTCCAGGCCAAACATCGACCTCGATCTCGAGATGTCGACGACGCTGCGTAATCTCAGCTCGCAGCTTGCCGCATGATACAGCTCCAGTCCGGGCAAAGGATCGAGGTTCCTGACCACGGTGCGGCAACGGTGCGCTTTGGCGGACGGGATTCGCCGCGCGTCGCGCTTGCGGCCATTTCTCCCGACGGGAATGTATCGGCGTTAACCGAGAATGCTGCCGGAGAATGGCGTTTGTCGTCGTTCGATGGGCCGGGCGAACGCTACGACATCGTCGCCTATATTACCGATGACCGGCACGGAGGGTTCGTGAACTCGGCCTATCCGACCGAAGTCACGATCGAAGGCACCCAATATGACTTTCCCGCGCCCGCGCAGCAGTTGGCCGCCCTAATCCTGGGCGAAGTCTATCTCAAGGACGGCAAACGGCGACTGAAGGTGTCGAACGAGGGGTTCACCTTCGGGATCGATGCCTACCTGCGCGCAAAACAGATGCAGTCGGTCGTCGTTCCGCATCGAAATCGGCCAGCACCGCGACCAGGGGACGATCCTGCCCCTCGCACGCAAGACCGCCCTCCCCGCGGGTCTGGGTCTCCGCTCGCCAGCGGGAGCGGCGTGATCATTGGCCCAAATCTGGTGGTTACCAATGCGCATGTCATCGAAGACGGCGGCAGCTTCCAGATGGGCCGGATTCGGAGCGAACTTACACCCATTGCCGTGGATGAAGCTCATGACCTCGCGTTACTTGAAGGTCAGGTTAGCGGCTCGCCTCTGCCCATACGGCTCGGCAGTCCTTTATGGCTCGGTGAAGCCATCATGGCTTCCGGGTACCCGCTGATGGATGTCCTCGGTGCGGATCTTAAAGTCACGACCGGCAACGTGTCTGGTCTGACCGGAAAGTCAGGCGACATCTCGCGCTTCCAGTTTACGGCTCCGATTGCGTCAGGTTCATCCGGCGGCGCGATCATCGACGAATTCGGAAATCTCGTCGGCATTACTTCCGCCTCGCTCGCCCACGAAAACATGCGTGAACGCGGGAGTATTTCTGAGAACGTCAATTTCGGTATCCGCTCCTCGCTCGTGTTCGAAATGGCCGCGGCTGCCGGCGTCGCTCTTCCGGCTATCGCCCCATTGAACAACGGCAATCGCAGGGAGGCGGTCGATCGCCTCCGCGCTTCCGTCGTCAGTATCCTGGTTGTCGCCTGAGGAAAATCGCATGGGCTTTAGATTTTCCAAGCGCATCCAGATCATGCCCGGCGTTCGGCTCAATTTATCAAAGAGCGGCGCTTCCTGGAGCCTCGGCCCGCGCGGCGCATCCATTAATATTGGAAGGCGCGGGGTTTACGGGAACATTGGTCTACCCGGTACGGGGCTTAGCTGGCGCGAGCGCCTCGACCAGCCAAACTCTCGGTCCAGCGACGATGTCGATCGGCTACCGACCCGCATTCGGCCGCAGGTCCCTGAGACGGTGACGGCCCGGCTCGTAAATGATGAAGTCCAGTTTTTCGATGACGCTGGCAATCCGCTCGATTCAGCGCTGATACCCAGTGCGAAATCCGCCATGAAGGATGATATCCGTGCTCTTCTCGCGGCGCAGGAAGCTGAGCGCAATGGTCAGATTGATGCGCTGAGGATGCTGCATCACGACGTTCCTCACGGCGTTCAGCAGATTCACCCTGTCACCAGTGGGAAGCCACAGCGAGAAAGGTATGGATCGCACGGCGAGTACATGCAGGCCTTGATGTGCTGGAACGCTGCCATTGCAAATGCCTGTTCGGCAGACGACCAGGTGGCCGATAGGCTATTGAAGAATCTGGGCACGCTGCAGTGGCCTGCAGAGACGAATATTATGGTTTCACTTCAGGCTGGCCGGCTTCTTCTGGATGTTGACCTTCCCGAAATCGAGGACATGCCAGCCAGGCGTTGGAAAGCTGTCGTCACGAGAATGGCCATTGAGGCAAAGCCGATCTCGCAAAAGGATCTTGCTGTTCTCTACCGTGATCACGTCGCCTCGATCCTGCTCCGGCTGATCGGACATTCGATGGCGAGTTCAAATGCAATCCGGTCCGTTGGCATCTCTGCCTACACGCAGCGCACGACCGCGACCGGTCACCTCGCCGATGAGTATGTAGCCACGGTCGATGTCACGAGAACGGCATGGAACGGGGTCAATCTTGCAAGGATCGGTGAGATCGAACCTGATAATCTTTTGCGGCACCTTGGCGCGAAACTGGAAGCGAATTCTCGGGGCACGCTAATGCTGCAGGTTCCCCTGACCTGATCTGCCAGCTCGAGCGATAGATTAAAATTGAATAGCATTGGCCGCAAGTCTCTAGCCTATTAGGAAATATGATGAATTCCCCTAGCACCGTGACAGGCATGCCCTTCGAGCCTGATCCCGACATCACAGCTGGCCTGGTCTCTGTTGCATCCTCGCATCAGGGGACTACGGCCGCAGTCAAAACCAGAACAAACCAAGTTGAGGGCGAAGTGCAAACCCTGGCAGTGCCGCTGCCGACGGGAAATCTCACCCTCCGGGTCGAAAACGGCCCTCGGATCGAAGACTTCTGTGACTTCGCGGCTCGCGCCAACCCAAAGCGGGGCTTCCTCATCGTCTCGACGGTACTGGGCCGCCATCTGCCTGCGCGCCCGGCGGCCATGCGTTCTATCATGGAGCAGCTCGCCCGATCACTGCCACACGACCTCCCTCAGCCGATCGTGTTTCTCGGCATGGCGGAAACTGCGACGGCGCTCGGCCAAGGCGTTTTCGCGGCTTTTCAGACGCTTTATCCTGCGCAGACATCAATCTACCTCCAGACGGCGCGCCAGTCTGTGCCCGGGGCAAGCACGATTGCCCGCTTCGAAGAGGGTCATAGTCACGCGACGTCCCATCTCGTCCAGATAGGAGACACCGAGCTTGCCGAGGTCGCCAGGTCAGCCCGCAGCCTCGTTATCATCGATGACGAAAGCAGCACAGGGAACACTTTCGTTTCAGCCGCCGATGGTATGCTTTCCTCGATGCCGAACATCGAGCGCATCGAGACGTGTTGCATAACGGACTGGAGCGGCGGCAGTTATCTCGCAAACATGCCGCGCCCGGCAGCGCGGCACTCCATCTTGGCTGGATCGATGGAATGGGCGGTTGGGAGCAGCGTAGCACCGCCGAACCTGGCACCAAGCTCAAACAGTGCCGGTAACGCGCCCGTGAGCGGAATGCGCAGTCGCTCCGGATTGCGCCGCCCTGAGGCATCGGCACGGCCGGCGGTCACCTGCCGTCAGAACGAGCGGGTATTGGTCCTGGGGGATGGCGAGCACTCCTACGAGGCGATGCTTATCGCTGAGGAGATCGAGAAGCAGGGCGGGATTGCCGCCGTGCAAAGCATTACCCGTACACCGGCGATCCTCGGTGATGCGATGGTAAGCGTGTCGCATTTCAGCGATGCCTATGGTTCAGGCGCAAAATGCTTCCTCTACAACATTCTAGCCCATGAGCCGCACCGGATCCTGGTAGCGTCAGAAATCTGGGATCGTCAGGTCGACGAGGCCCGAAAAGCCGTGCTGGAGCTGGGCGTAGACATCCCAGTCGAAATGATACTTTGCACCTATCAGGACGAGGCCCGATAAAGCCATGCTGATCCTTACGGACCTGGACGACACCCTGTTCCAAACGGCGCGCAAGTGTCCGCCCGATGGCGGAGAACTTAAGGCCATGAGCTATCTCACCAACGGCGCGGAAAGCGGCTTTGCGACCCCGCGCCAGCAGCGAATGCTGGGATGGCTCGGCAATGGCCGGATCGTGCCGGTAACAGCGCGCGATCGTGACGTTCTCGCACGGGTCGACATCGACCAAGCGCCGGCGATCTGCGCCAATGGCGGCTGCGTCATCGACATCGATGGGCAAGTCGACCTGAAATGGCATGCGCTCCTGAAGCAGCGCGCCGACCAAGGTCCTGCTATCCGGACAATCTACAATGTCATGACCGCAGGCCTTGACGCCGAAGCCTACCGCCACTGGGTCGTGATGGAGGAAGATCTCGACCTCTACATCGTCTTCAAAAGTAACACCGGGGACGATGGCGCCTCCCTCGCGGATCTGGAGACTTCGCTCGCCGGCCATCTACCGCCTGGCTGGCGCATCCACCGTAACGGCAACAACCTCGCATTCCTGCCGCCATGGCTCAATAAGCGCGAGGCTGCCCGCTACCTCATCGAAAAGCTGCGTGCCGGTGATACGCATCTGCCGATAGTCGGCATCGGCGACAGCCATTCCGACGTCGGGTTCATGGACCTGTGCGACTATGCAATGACCCCGACAAGTTCCCAGCTCTGGAAGCAGGTCATTTCTGAAAACGCCTGGTGCTGAGAGACGAAATGGCCACAACCATCGAAACCGCAGTGATACCGTTTTCCGGAAGCTACGAGCTAAGCGACGTTCAAATCCTTTTGAAGCCTTCCCGGATCCCCACGACTGCCGTGGCCGAGAAGGAGCAATTGATCCAGTCCGGCGCCCGGCACTACTCGGAGATGCTCTCTTCGGAAAGCGTGCCCGATGCCCGATACATGCGGCTTTACCGCATTGCGCTTGCTCGCAATGCCTCACGCCTGAAAGTGGACATCGACCACCTTGCGCGCCGGATCGCTGATCGAGCGGAAACACGCGAGAAATGCGTCATCATTTCCCTTGCCCGCGCCGGTACGCCCATCGGCGTCCTGCTCAAACGCAATCTCGAGCGGATCGGAATCGAGGCTCACCACTACTCGGTAAGCATCATCCGTGGCCGCGGTATCGACGAGAACGCCCTTCGCTACATCAAGGAGCGCCACGGTACCGAAACGGCCGTGTTCGTCGATGGCTGGACCGGCAAGGGCGCGATTGCCAGGGAACTGCTCCATTCCCTCGATGCCAGCGACCTCGGGTTCACGCCCTTCCTGGCGGTCGTCGCCGACCCCGCCGGCTGCGCGCACCTTGCCGCGACCACCGAAGACTACGTCATACCGAGCGGTCTCCTCAATGGTATTGTCTCCGGCCTGATCAGCCGATCCGTGCTTAACGATTCCGTCGTTGGGCCTGGCGACTTTCATGCCTGCCGCTACATTGTCGAGCATAGCGCCGATGACATCAGCACAGAGTTCATCGAGTGCATCGAGGCCTCGCCTCTGATGCCCGATCGCCGGCCTGACTGGAGCCGCGACCGTGCAGAAGCTGCGAAGGCGAACTGCGATAGACTACTGGCCGATCTGATGCTTGAAGCCGGAATCGATGACGTCAACCGCATCAAGCCCGGCATTGCCGAAGCAACCCGCGCAATCCTGCGGCGAGTGCCGGATCGGCTCTATGTCAGCGACCTTGGAGACCCCGAGATTCAGCACCTGGTCCACCTCGCCGATCAATACGATGTGTCGGTCGAAGAGCGCGATCTCTCAACCTACCGCGCCGTCACAATCATCAAGAAAGTCGGAGGCGATCAGGAGTGAGTGCAATCGCTTTGGGGGCGACCCTCTATGTTCCCGTCCTGCGTCCCAACCTCCTCGACGTCGTGTCTGGAAGCAATCCCGACCTGCGGTCCATTGTCGTTTGCCTGGAAGACTCCCTCCGCGATGATCAGGTCGAGGATGCACGCGCTGCCTTCCTCCAGTTCCTGGGGAGCATGTCGAAGCTCGGCAACCGAATAATTGTCTACGTTCGGCCCCGTGATATCCAAATGCTGCATTGGATGCTTGCCATCCCGGACATCAATGCGATCGACGGCTTCGTTCTTCCGAAGGTTGAAACGGCCAATGTCGCCCAGTGGCTGGCTCCAATGACCGGACATGATCACAAGTTCATGCCCACGATCGAGAGCGCCGAAGCATTCGACCGCAATGCACTCGAACAGCTTTGCCGCCAGCTCTTGCCATTCCAGGACCGTGTGACGGCGATCCGCATTGGCGGCAACGACATCCTCAATGTGCTTGGGGTCCGTCGCTCAAAGTGCCGGACAGCCTATGATGGTCCACTCGGCAATGTTATCCGCGACATGGCCGCGACGTTTATACCGGCGGGCTTTGCCGTCGCAGCGCCCGTGTTCGAACACTACGGCTCCCTGGATCTCCTCCGAGAGGAGGTGGAGCAGGATCTCGAGCACGGTCTTCTGACCAAGACCGCCATCCATCCGTCGCAAATCGCCGTCATCCATAATTGCTATCAGCCCAGCGCCGAGGAGGTCCTCGAGGCACGGTCGATTCTCGACACGGATGCGCGGGCCGTCTTCGCCTCTGGAGGAAGCATGTGCGAGCCGGCAACGCATCGGCATTGGGCAGGTAACGTCATCTCGCGTCTCCAACAGTTCGCCGCCAAGGAAGGGAACATTGTTTCCTCCATCATGGTAGCCTGATCTTCCGCTCTTGAACCGGCTCAGAAAAAGGTGTCTGTTTTTCAGGCTGCCAGTCAGGACTTGTTTGAATTCAATCTGCATCTCGATCCGCCTGGGGCGATCCAATCCGAAAGCGCGCTATGACCGAACTTACCCTCACCGCTCCTGATCCCGTCGCGGTTGTGCCGGCGGAGAAAGCTGCCGGCCTCGTTCCCGTGTCCGACAACGTCCGGTCCGAACTGCAGATGAAGGCCGATAGCTTCGTCGCCGAACTGCTTGCCCTCGATGCGCAGAGCCCAGAGTTCGGCAACAAGGCAAGCCAACTCACCAATATCGGCCAGAAGGAGGTCGTCGCCCTCTCGAACCAGTCGAACCGCTTCCTCGATCGGCCGACCAAGGCGATGGACGGCGAAGGCGGCGTGGGTCAAGCGCTCACGCAGTTGCGGACCGTGGTCGAGGATCTCGATCCCAGCCGCGAAGGAGATCTTCTCAAGCCACGAAAGCTTCTCGGGATCATTCCCTTCGGCAGCAAGATCAAGGCCTACTTCGATCGCTACACCTCCGCGCAAGGCCACATCCAGGCGATCCTTGCGACCCTCACCCGCGGGAAGGACGAGCTTCTTCAGGACAACATCGCGATCGACGGCGAGCGCAACAAGCTCTGGGAACTGATGGGCAAGCTCGAACAGATGATTGTCATCTCCAAGACGCTGGACACTCGCCTCGAAGACAAGGCCAATGAGTTGGACCATGCAGATCCCGCCAAGGCCAAGGCAGTTCGAGAGAGCGCTCTCTTCTACGTTCGCCAGCGCACGACCGATCTTCTCACCCAGATGGCCGTGACGGTCCAAGGCTACCTTGCTCTCGACCTGGTCAAGAAGAACAACATCGAACTCATCAAGGGTGTGGACCGCGCCTCGACGACGACGGTCGGCGCATTGCGCACCGCCGTCACTGTCGCCCAGGCATTGACGAACCAGCGTCTCGTGCTGCAGCAGATCAGCGCGCTCAACACGACGACCTCAAACATCATCGACGCCACCGGAGCGATGCTTCGGGAAAACACCGCCAAGATCCACGAACAGGCCAGTTCCGCCACGATTCAGGTCGAGGTCCTGCAGCGTGCCTTTGCAAACATTTACGCCACGATGGACGCCGTCGATGAGTTCAAGCTCAAGGCACTCGGCAACATGAAGACGACGATCGAGGCTCTGTCGGCCGAGAACGAGAAAGCCAAGGGCTACATCGCCCGTGCCCAGGCAACCGGCAATAGCTCGACTTCGGATCCCCTTCTCAGCCTCACATGATCGCTCTTGTCCTCTGTATCATCGGACTTGCATTCGCTGCCCGGCTGATCCTCGAGATCACCGGGCGCGTACAGATCCGGCTACTCTTCTGGCGGATACCACGAGCAGACTACATTTCTCCGGACAATCGGCCTATACGCAGCCGAACCGACACCCTGCCAGCACGGGAAGGAGGACAAACGACGATGAGCGACGATGGGATTTTCAGTCGCATTGCGCGCGCGCTGAGCGGAGCGCCTTCGCCCATTCTCCCGCCCGTACCAGCAGCGCCTGCCATTCCTCCCGTAGAAATCGACTATGAGGATGATCGGGTTCCGAGCGGGGCCAAAGAGCGTATCCGCCGCATTCTGGCTTGTCTTATAGACGCCGAAAAGGCGATGGCCCGCGAACAGATCCCGGGCTTTACGCAGGTTGACGTCATTCAGATGCGCGAGCAACACCTGCCGAAGCTGGTGAAGAGCTACATCGACATTCCCGCCGAACACCGCTCAGAAATATTCCGTAAGACCGGCAAGTCCGCCAGCTTCATTTTAAATGAATCTTTGGATCAAATGCAGCATAAAGTCGACGAGATACTGCGTAATCTGGCTCAGCACGATATCGATGCATTTACCAACAATACGAAGTTCATCGGACAACGCTACTCGGACAACAATCCATTCGATTGAGCCAGGCCAGATTGTAACGGGGGGCAGCGTCGCCTGCCTCATGCCATCGCCAGCTGCCTGGCAAAGCCATTTTCGAGGAAACACACCGACTGCGCGTAGGGTGTGCTTCAGACACGATCATATCCCCATATCTGTTGATTGCCACTGTGATTTGACCCGGAGGCTGTTGCCCCTCCGCAAGCGCAAGTCGGCTATCCCGCAAAATATCCAACTGTGCAGAATGGGCGGTCGCGAAAGCATCATTGCCGTCAATCAACCGCTCGAGCACCTCGCTCGGCGCGGAATGAGCAGAAAGCGTAATAGTCATAAACACTATTTAGCCACCAAGCCTCGAAATTTTGAATTCTCGACAACCTCATCCGACGGCATCATTTCATAATCGTTCTATAAGGTTTTTATATACTTTTTATATAGATGCGTTCAATTCATCATCTCTGCGGATCGCAATTCAGCGACCACGAAGAGGATTGTGTCATGGAACATGAAACCAATGTCATCGAGCTCGGCAACGCCAGCATCGAGACCAAGGGCAGCATGGGTCCGTTCCGGGACGTCGTGCTCACTCAGCCCGAGCCAACGCTCATCGACGACTGACGACACGGGTACGCGGCGCAGAGCCGCGTACCCGCCTTCCGGCATAGCGGCAAAGGGTCCGATGATGACATACGCGCTGCGCGACGGCCTCTCGTTTTGCACGATCGAAGGTAGACAGCTGTTTCTTGATCTGCCTTCAGACCGATATTTCTGCCTTTCTACCCGGATAGAACGGTTGTTCGGTGACCTGCGCCTCGGCAACCCTCTCGCCGCCGAGGAGCTCGGCGAATTGAAAGCCTTCGGCTTGATCAAGCCCGCAGCCGAGCAATGCGTCGCCGCCTGTGCTCCGCCCCCGACAGCCACCCGCAGCATTCTAAAGGAATGTCCGCCGGCCGCACCATTGCTCCAGTGCGCATCTGCCGCGACAAGGCTCGCATTCAGCCTTCTTGAATTGAAGCTGCGCGGCATTTCAGCGACCATCGCACGAGTCCGAGATCGCAAACTCTCGCTAGTGGACGCCGCGATGAAGCCTCACGAAGAGCTCGACATCGTCCAGGTGGCTGAAGCCTTCCAGGTGACGGCCGAACATATCGGCATCCAGGACCAGTGCCTGCCGAGATCCATCGCGGTCGCACACCGGCTGATAGACTACGGCGCGAGCCCGCAGCTCGTCCTCGGCGTCACTCTCCGGCCGTTCCGGGCACATGCCTGGGTGCAATGGCGCGACCTGCTGGTAAATGAGTGGATCGATGTCGCGCGCCATTTCACACCGATCCTCGTCATATGACGCCGCCGCGCTTCCTTATCGGAATGTCCCTCAGCGATGATGATCGCGGCAGATTGCTCGGCGCGCTACGCTGCCTCGATCTCTCCGTAGTCTGCGACAGAGACAGTCTGCTTGTCGCGGCCACCTCGGATACCCCGGTACTTCCCCTCGGCGAGAAGGGTCTGGTGATCGGCCACGTCTACGCCGCCGGAATTGCCGGACACCTCACGGCTTTCGATCCAGTCCATGCGACGTCGATATCAACGTCGTGCGGCGCCCGCCTGGCCGAAGCGTGGTGGGGGGATTATGTCGCCATCATTCAGCGCGACAGCGGCGAAACCGCGCTCTTGCGCTCACCGCTCGGACGCCTCTCCTGTTTGTTCCGGCGCACGGCCACGGGCCTGATCGCAGCCTCCGATCTTGATATGCTGCAGGTAGCTACCGGAACAAGACCGTCGCTCGATTACCCCGCGATCGTTCGGCAGCTTATGGTTGGTAGTATGCGCCGCCCCGCAACGGGCATAGCGCAGGTTGAGGAAGTCCAAGGAGGAGACAGGATCACGGTCACTCCCTCCGGTCTCTCACGGAAGGCGGTCTGGTCACCATGGACCTTTGTCCAACCTGACCGCCTGATCCACGACGAGGAGGATGCCTGTACTCGGCTTCGCCATACGGCGCGAGCATGTATCAGCGCCAGGACAGGCACAGCTGCTCGTCCCCTGCTTATGCTTTCGGGGGGGCTCGACTCCTCCCTCGTCGCGGCCTGCCTCGCCCACTCGCCGCGCGATTTCGAATGCCTTAATCTCGCAACGGTGGCCTCGGCCGGTGATGAGCGCGACTACGCGCGCATCGTCGCACGTCATTTCGGCCAGCGGCTTGTCGAAAGAATCATGTCCGCTCCAAGCGCCAACCTGGAGAGCCTGGCCGCGGTAAGGTTGCCCCGTCCGACGGCGAGCAGCTTCGAGCAGAGCCTGTTCTCGATTGCCGGTGAGATAGCCGAGGAGCTCGATTGCGACGCTGTGGTGGATGGCGGCGGCGGCGACAACGTGTTCGGATCTCTGCAATCCGCTTCCCCCGCAGCGGACTGCCTGCTCGATCCCGAGGGCTGGCGGCATTTCGGGCGCCTGTGCCGGGACATTGGCGAGATCGCGCATGCTTCCAAATGGAAGGTAGCCTGGCGTGCGAGGCGGCGGGCATGGAATTGCGCACGGCCCTACCGTTGGTCGACCGATACCCGCTTTCTAAGCGCCGACACCGCTGCCTTGGCAAAGGATGCGGCACACCACCCTTGGATCGACGATAACAGCGTGCACTTGCCTGGCCGCGCAGCCCATATCGCGATGATCGTTGCCGCGCAGGGCGTCGTGGAAGATGGGCCTTACGGTGCCAAATCGAGGGTGCTCTCTCCGCTCCTAGCACAGCCGCTCGTCGAACATTGTCTGTCGATCCCCAGCTGGATGTGGTTTGCGGGCGGCCGAAATCGCGCGGCCGCCCGCAGGGCATTCGAAGGCCATCTGCCCCATGAGATAGCCTGGCGCCGCAGCAAAGGGGCGCCCGACAGCTTCGCAATCGACCTGTTCGAGAGAAATCGCGCCACCATTCGTGATGCTCTCGCCGGCGGCCTGTTGGATCAGGCTGGTACCATCGATCTGGTCCCGATCATGAAAGTCATCGACGATCCGCGCCCCGTCGGTGGAACCGATTACAGCCGGGTCATGGATATCTTCGATACGGAGGTGTGGGCACGATCAATCAGGGGCTGATCGCGTCATGACGCGGCTGTGCGGCGCGCATGCCGCGCCATCGCTGATATTGCTCCTGCTTTCCGGGGGCGGGGTCCTGGTGATCACGCAGCCAGAAATCGAACCAGTCGATGTTACGCTCGTACACCGCGAGCCGGTGTTCCGGCTGCCATTTGTCATGATACTCATCTGGATAGACAAACATCTCGACCGGTTTACCGGCTTCCCGGAGGGCAACAAGCGCCGGTAGGGCCATCAACGCTTCCCGATCGGCTTGCTGCATAAGCAGCGGCGTGTTGATCCGGCGGGCGTTCATGGAGATCGACATCGGCTTCCAGAAATCTTCGTCGTCATCGATTGTACGCGGATACCCTTCGGCGCGATTGGCGTCCCCGAATGCCAAGCCGGCGAGCACCATGGAACTGACACGGTCGTCACAGCAAGTGCTCGTAGCAGCAGCCGCGAAACGATCCGAGTTGCTGAGAGCAAACACGAGCGTCGAGGATCCGTCGCTCAGACCGGAGATGCCAATTCGCTTCGGATCAATCGCGCCGGTCGCTACAGCCATGTCGACACCGCTGGAGAGCGCAGAAAAGATGCTTCGGCGCTCGGCCCACCCCTGCTGCAAGGCAGTGGCCTCCTGTTCACGGGAATTGAGATCAGGCACTAGCTTACTCACAGGAGGCGGCCTCTGGAAGCCGAGGACGGCCATGCCTCGCGCCGCCATGGCGAAGATTGGGTAATCATCGCCGGTGCCTCCCCGCAGAAAGCCGCGGCTGGAGTACTGTACCACCACAAGCGGCAACTTGGTTTTGCCGTCGTAATCTGGCGGCAAAACAATATCCCCCCAGGCGGGGAGACCCAGATCATTCTTCCAGCGCAGACGCTGGACCTTTCCAAGCTTCAGGAAGGAGAACTCGGGATTGGGATTGAATATCTCGCGGTCCTTGCCGCTCGCGAGATCTATCGCCACGATACGCCGGGGCTTGCTCGCGTTTTCCCGGCCGCAGATCAATTGCTTAGCCGCCCTGATGCACCCGGTGAGGGCGTCCATAGTCCGCAGCAACGTCACCACGCGCCCCGATGCGGGAAACCATCGGTAGATGCCGGTCTCCTCGTTGTTCCAGCCGCCGCGCTGCTGGAATACGACTGAACGGCTCGATCGATCCCAATATACGCGCGTTATCGAACCGCGGCAGGCAGCTTGCCGGCACGCTATTTTCTCGCTGCCCGGAAACTGGGCCCAAAGCTGACGATCGGCCGAGGGGGCACCGCTTAACGGTGCGGCCCAAGCTTTTGCTCCTCCAGACGTGACCGCCGCGATATCATACCGGGCGCCAGAAAAGCTGGAGCTGACAACCATTTCGCGTTCCTGGACGCTAGCTTCGCTCGTAACCCCGGTCCACAGTTCGACGGAAAAGGCCTGTTGGGGAAGAGTGTCCGCGCGAGGCTGCGGTGACCAGCTCTCCATAGGCAGTACGGTCTCGTCATAGCGCCAGCCGGTTCGGCCTTGCTCCGCGATCTGCCTTTCAGCTTCCGGTCGCCCGGCGCGTGCGAGATAGATCAGGTGCCGGGAATCGCGAGCCCAGGCGAAATCCTCCACATCGACTGCTGAGCTGGTCACGAGCGCGCTGTGCCCAACCGAGACCTTCACGACTGAAAGCTGAACGATTCCCTTCACGAGCTTGCGATAGGCTAGGTATTGACCGTCGGGTGACCAGATCGGCGTAATTTCCTCTGGGAATCCCGACGTCATGAACACACCGCGCACCGGCGCGCGCATCAGCGGGGGCCCGCCCCCCAGATCGAGCACTCTTGGAACTGCCTTGCCGAATACCGGCATCAAGACGAGCGCTGAGCAGCGGGCGTTTGTTTGCGGGTCGCTCCGCGCAATGACGAAGGCCAGCCGCTGGCCGTCAGGTGAGAGGGCATAGGGGCTGGTAGGCGCCCCAATCACTTCCGGATAACCGATGTCGCGAAGCCGCACGAGATCAGCCGGCGTGATGCCTCGGCGGCCCATCTTGAACGATTCTGGCGGCACGAGATCGTCACAGGCTGCATGCGCGGCGGGACAAGCCAGAGTGCCAATTGCGATTGCTGTCGCCGATGCCAGGTATCTTACCATCTTTTCGACACCGTCAGACTGACGACCCGCCCGAACGGTGAGTAGTTCGTGCTGTCGTAGGGACTGTCGAGATAGGTCCGGACCAGAACAACGCTCGGCTTGTCGTTGAGCAGGTTCTGGGCGCTCGCAATGAAATCGAGACCGCCGAGCAGTCCGCGGCCTTCCCTGGTCCGATAGCGCAATGTCAAATCGACGGGGAGCATGCCCGCGACCCGGGGAGCAGGCGACAGCCTGACATCCCGGATCGGTCCGATGTAGTTGACAGCAGCAGTGAGCGACACGGCCTCATTCGTCCAGCTTGCCTCGCCGCGAGCGCGGAAATGCGTGGGATTGAAGATCGTGCCCGCCAGTTGCGTGATCGCCTGGCCCGGCCCGATCTGCTGCTTGCTGTCGAGGTAGCTGGCATTGGCTGTGAGAGTCGCCGTCCCTGCAGCTGCCGCGAAACTGTAACTGGCCAGAACATCGACGCCGCGCGCCGTCTGTTTGCCGGCGTTGACGTTGGAATTATCGACTATGGCGATGACCTTTGCCGGATCATATCCTGCGCCGGTGATATCAACGAAAGTCGCGGACTGCGCTATCGCAGCGGACTGCGCCTGAACGGACGGGGCGAACGTCACATGAGCTGCGTAAATCGGATTTGATAAAGCCTGGCTTGAATAGGGGATCGGCGTGACGATCCGGTCGCGATAGCGGATGTCGAAATAGGAAATCTGGAGACGCGCTCCTGCCAGTGCCCTCGGATGGAATTCGAGCGCAGCCGACCAGTTGGTTGCCCGTTCCGGCTTCAAGGCGGCATTTCCGCCTGAAATCAGGATCGCGGCCGCCGCCGCAGGGCCGGATCCGCCAAGCGAGGCGGCGTTCATCAGATAGCCGGTCGTGGGCAGATACTGTTCATAGAGTGTCGGAGCCCGGAACGAGCGTCCCCAACTCCCCTTGAGCGTGACGTCAGCAGTGGGCGTGTAGATTATCCCAAGTTTGGGCGTCGTGATCGACCCCACACCAGGATAGCGCTCATGACGCGCCGCAATGCTGAGATCGAGGCTCCTGCCTAAGGCTGAAGCTTGCTCAGGGTTTATGACCGGCAGGCTGAGTTCGCCGAACAGGTAGCGGCTGGACTGACTTGCGGAAATGAAAGTGCCGGTCGTCTCGTTTCGGTCGAAGAAATTGCGGCGGTACCCTGCGCCGACCGCCAGCTTTACAGCGCCGGCAGGAACATCCAGGAGCTTCCCGTTACCGGAGAGTTCGATCGTCTCGGTCCGGTTACGATAATCTCCGGCCCCCGCGGACAACTGCGTCGCTCCGTAGATATAAGTGCCCTCGTAGGACACCTTGTTCCACCCATAGCTGCCGGCGAGCGTGACGCGCCAGTCCGCCGGGAGCGCGAGCGTCAGGGACGGCGCGATTCCCCAGCTCCTGGACTTGTGATCGTTGTCGTAGCGGCTAACCGATAAGTCGCCTGCAGCGTTGAGCGGCAACGTCGACTGGCGCCACCTCACGTTGTAGAGCCCATCGAGATCGAACGTCAGATCGGGCACGATCTCCTGACGATAGGTCCCGGCGAGATTATGATGGCGCAGGTAAGGGAACAGTGTGACGCCCGGCGTGCGATTCTTTGCATAACTCCGCTCGTCGGCATCGATCGCGGTCGTGCGGCCATATTCGTAGGACAGCATCGCACTACCCCCTGACCAGACCTGACCCGCCGTAGCACCGTACTGCTGCTGGAAATTGCCACCGTCCGTGGAGCCTGCGAGCCGTGCACTGGTTTCCAGACCGTCGAACGCACGACGCAAAATGATATTGGCGACACCGGCGACGGCATCGGATCCGAACAGGGCCGAGGAACCGTCTGGCACAATTTCGATGCGCTCGATCGCTCCGAAGGGAATGGCAGAGACATCAACGCCCTGGAATGCGCCATCGTAACTCAGACGGTGGCCATTGATCAGGGTCAGCGTCGCATCGCTACCGAGACCCCGAAGATTGATCGAGGCGCCTCCCCCCACGTCAGCGCCTTTGCTGTTCGGAACATTGCCGCCGATCCCAGCATTCTGCCCTCCCCCGAAGTTTTGCGGGATCGACCGGATCACGTCTGCCGGCGTCGATTGTCCGGCACTTTGCATGGCGTCGCGATCGTAAGAAAGCATCGTCGAAGCGATCGGCGCGCCGCGGATACGCGATCCGGTGACAACGATATCCGTACCGTTCTGCTTGCCTCGCGTAGAACGATAAATCACCGCTCCGCCATTCTGCGGCGAAGCCTCAAGTCCGGTACCCGCCAGAAGTGCCGCAACGGCTTGGTCGAACGTCAGTTCGCCTGCGACCGCAGGACTCGAAAGCTCGGCTACGTCGTCGCTATCGACGCTGATGTTGCGACCGAAAGTTCGTGCAACCACCTGAAGAGAAAGCGAGAGCGCCTGCCCTGGCAGTTGAATCGTACGCGTCTCCTGCGCCTGCGCCGCAGCCGGCGCACAAATGGCAACGGCGACTGCGTTTAGACCGCAAGTCGCCAGAATTCGATGATGCACTGAGTGTCCTCCGTCCCCAGACCTCTTCATGGGAGAGGTCCTTCAACGGGACAGTCGGCAGGCGCCGAAATTACCCTACGGTTTTTTTTGATCCTGCGAATTGCCGCCGACTTGCAGAGTCAGCGAGCCGTCCGCCGCCTCGCGCAACGCCAGCTTGAACGTACCAGCGACCTGGGAAGCAAAGGCTTTCGCATCGGAACGAGCAAAAGCTCCGGTGAGGCGTAGCGCTTCAAGGCCGGGCCCCTCTCCTTGAATCTTGACATGACTGGTTCGATTGAACGTCCGCAACGCCTCAGGAAGCGGAGTGCCCCGGAAGGCAAGCATATCGCGCGGCCATTCCCCGTCGCCCCGTGTCAATTTTCCGGGATGGCCGATATGCCCCCTCTCGAGTTCCACCTTCTCTCCGGCACGCAGCATCAGCTTTTCAGCGGAGGCTGGGCCACCTCCATTGCTTACTTCGACTGATCCGAACAACAGCGCCACATTCACGGCTTCTCCAGCTAACCTTACATCGAACACGGTTCCATGCGCAGTGACGCTGCCAGGCCCCGCGTCGACGACAAACCTGCGTCCGGCCTCATGCGCAACCTCGAAACGCGCTCTTCCCGCCGAAAGCCGGAGTCTTCGCTCTTTGGCGGAATAGGCAAGCTGCAGCCTCGCCCCGCGATCGAGCGTAACTTTCGATCCATCGGGCAAGGCGATTGTCCGGGGCGTGTCTTCCAGCTTCACGACCTCGAGCCCGTTCATCAGGGGGGCGGGCCGCAGTCCGCCTTTTTCCATGCTCTTCACCACGACGCCGCCCAGCAAAGCCATTCCCACAACCACTACGGCCGCCTGCACTCCAGCCTTTCTCCAAGGACGGCGCGCGGCGAGCTCAAGGTTTCGCTTTTGCCCTGTCGGCGTGTTTGCCAGGAACTTGGTCGTATCCCAGATCCTTGCAAGATGATCGTAGGCATCTGCATGTGCCGCTACTGCATACCAGCGGTCAAAATCCACCCGGTGGCTCTCCCCTTCCGGGCCACGCATCCGCGCGAACCATTCGGCTGCTTGCTCGTCGATAGTCATCGATGATCGGCTTTGCGCCATTTCCTCATCCATTCAGATGTCGTCCGATATAGGCAATTGCCCGGCTCATGTGCTTCTCGACTGTCTTGATGCTCAACCCTGTCCTGGCAGCTATCTCCTGATAGCTGTATCCATCGATACGGTGAGCGAGAAAGATTTCGCGCGTACGCGGTTTCAGGCGCGCAACTACGACTTCGAGGCGCTGCAACATGTCGCGTGCCTCAAGGGCAGCGACGGGATCCGGGCCGCGAAGATTTGCCTCGTCACTGCACACGTGCAAGTGCGTGACATGCCGTCGCCCGGCACGAACCTCATCGATGATCAGGTTTCGCGCCGCCTTGCACAGATATCCTGCTGGAGACTGAATCGAGGCTGGCACCGGAACCGCGCGCGCCGCCAATCGCGTAAACAATTGCTGCACGATATCCGGTGCATTCTCAATGGCAACATACCGCCGGGCAAATCGCAACAGGCGATTGCGATGATCACGATAGAGACATTCCAGCCAATCGCCTGCCCCATCCGTTCCCCAGTCTTCAGGCGGCAGTGGATCGCCTTCATCAAGCGGCGGACGATCGCAAAGGACTTCCTTGTTCAGACGCATGGCGCCGCCTCGCCGACTATCACGCCAGCGAACCTTGCGCGCAAAAAGAGCGCGCCAAACTTGCCCATAGCCATGGGCATTCTCCAACTGGGAGGCCATTCGCATTTTCGCGAATGGTGCCAACCACCATGGAGCGCATACTGCCGCCTTTAGCCGCAAGGCCTGGACATTCACGGCAGATGCCCGGATGCGATCGCGCCGAGCAGCATATTTCCGGTGGAGGCTGACGCGCCTCTGCGCCGATGCAACGGCGCGAATTCACGTTACGAAATGAGCACGTCAACGCAAGAGATAAATGTCATGGAAGAGCCGGGTGGTAAAAGCCAAATCTTGAGAAATGGTCGAAGGCCTTTCACCGCAAGCGGTTTGGACATACGCTTTCGACACCCGGCTCGATGTTGAAGGTTACGCCATTTCAACAACAACCGTAATTAAATATTGTTCATAGCATGCCGCGTTACCGCAGATCTTAATTCTATAATATGCACTGCGACTTCGGCAGCCCTCTGGATGACTTGGCCTGCCGAGGAGCATTGACCAACGACCCTATATTACTGACGGCAACACCCGACGAAGCATCATCCAATCGTAACAACGCGATTATGAGTGTCGCCATCTGCACGCTACGCGTTACATCCTGCTTATTATCATTTCATGATTTTGTAAGCCCCAAATAGAAATGACACCCCTCTGCTAGATAGAAATGACACTGCCTGGTGCCTTTTGCGGAATGTCGGTGGCATGGTTCTCCTGCTGGTCGGGAGAACGCAGCTATGACGGTACTGCCGATGAGCTATTGCGAAATTTCTCGATTTGATACGCTGATGCGCGTGGAGCGCGGCGATCCCAGTTGGCGAGATTAAAGCTCGGCTTCGGCGGCATTGAACGGCAATCGATCACGAGCTAAGCACAAGCATCCCGAAAGCCCGGTGACGAAGTGGTTCAGGGCAAGAACACAGGGACAATCACCGCGCATGCCGGATCATGCTGGTGGCCAAGGCCCGCAAGCTGGCGATCACACTCTGGCGCTATGTCGAATCCGGCCTCGTTCCTGTAGGACTGGCAATGCCGGCCAAGGCCACTGCGACTGGCTGACCCGCCTTTGAAAGTTCAGGCCCCGGCCAGGGCCTGAAAGCGGGGTGATGGGCTCCGAGAGTACAATTGGTGCGAATGCACCGGCAAAAAGTGTGAAACCATCCCCTTGAGCGTCTGAGCTGCGCATGCAGGATTGTGGCAAGCCGTGACGGATCTGCCGGATATAAGTGGTGCGCCAGTCGCACGCCTGAACCAGGACGATCGACCCCGCCGGTCTCGACGGAAAGAAAGAGGCGACCAGTCAAGGTCTGCCGCAGGGATTGCGCGCGCCGCTTGACCCAATACCCCTCATATAAATCGTTCACCAGCTTCAGTTCGCCGATCTTCGCGTTTAGCGTCTTCACGTCAACGGCGGGCTCGTCCGAGACCTTCTCTGAGCCGAACACGCCGGGCCGCCCCTTCGAGCAACTTCTTGCGCCAGGTCGTGATCTGGTTGGAATGCAGGTCATAATCCTGCGCCAACTCCGCCAGCGTCTTCTCACCCTTGATCGCGCCAAGCGCCACCTTTGCCTTGAATGCCGGACTGTGTTTGCGCCTGGGTCGTCTCCTCATTCTCTGCTGTCTCGCAGCCCATCCGGCTGCTCTGAGGCAAAAAACCAATCGTCTCACTGTGCAGATTCTCCAAGTCATCTTCTACCGACCGAGCGTGAGTTCACGAGAAGGTATAGCCGCCGTCGCAGAACAGCGTGCTGCCGGTCATGTTGCCATTGTCCAGAAGGAAGAGTGCCGCGTGCGCCTGTTCCTTCACATGCGCCGGTCGCTGTACGAGGCAAAGGCGGCGCCAATGATCGTACGCAGTCTCGCGCTGTTCCTTCGGCCGGCCGCGCCAGAGTTCGCTGTCGGTCGTACCCGGAGCGAGGCAGTTGACTCGGATCGGCGCCAGCTCGATCGCCAATCCGCGCGTCAAACCTTCGACAGCCGCGTTGCAGGCTGCGTAGGCCGGCGCACCGATGGGACGAGCCGAGGCCGCACCGGACATCAGCACGATGCCAGCGTCTTCTCGCAAGTGCGGCAGTGCGGCGAAGACGCTCCAGTACTGGCTCCAGAACTTGGCGGCGAACAGCGCGTCGCTTGTTAACACATCTCCGTCTCGGAAGGCCCCCGTGTGGTAACTGGCGGCAGAGATGAACAAGCCTAATAAATTCTCGGTCCCGGCGAAGAAGCCTGTCAACGAGGCGCGATCGGTAGTATCGACCCGGCGTCCCATGACCCCGCCTCCCAATTGCCGAACCGCCGCGTCGAGCCTTTCGGTTGAACGCCCCCCGATCAAGACACGATCGCCGCGTTCGACAAGCGCTGCCGCAAGGGCAAATCCGATGCCCGACGAGCCGCCGATAATGGCGTAAGTTACCTCACTCATGGACAGATGGATATTCCTGCCGATAGTGTGGGTAAAATGACGAATTTTCCTCCCCTCCACGAATTGAATTCCTGAAATGACGGGCGTCCGGCAATCCAGCGACGATGTGCGTGTGTTCCTTGGAGTTTGCGAAGCCGGAAGTTTCGCGGCCGCCGGCCCCCGGCTTGGATTGACCGCGTCCGCGGTTGCCAAGGCGGTCATCCGCCTTGAAAACCGACTGGGCGTAAGGCTCTTCCACCGTACGACCCGGCGCCTCGCGCTTACGGCGGAAGCCCATATCTATCGCGAGGCTTGCAGCGCAGCGCGGCAGCGGATCGAGCGGGTAGAAACAGAACTGGCCCTGTTGGCGTCAGAGCCGGCAGGCACCTTGAAAATCAGTCTGCCGCCGCTGCTTGGCACCCGGATCATTGCGCCCGCCCTTTATCGGCTTTGCGACGCTTGGCCTCGTCTGCGCCTCGATATCTCGACTTCGACGGCAATGTCGGAGCTCAAGGAGGAAGCCGTCGATCTCGCTGTACGGATCGGCGAACTTCCTGAGCTTCCCGGCCTGATGGCGCGGCGCCTCGGGATACAACGGATCGTGCTTTGCGGATCCGCAGAATATTTCGCATCCCGCAAGGTCCCGCTGGCCGTGCAGGACTTGTCTGGACATAATCTGATCGCCGCTGCACCGGGCGGGCGGCCGGCGCCGTGGCGTTTCCACTGTCCGAGCGGTGATCTCATCGCTTTTACCCCCGATCCCAGGCTGGTGCTCGACGGCAGCCTGCTGACACTCTCCGCGATCCGAGCAGGACAAGGGGTCGGCTTGCTGCCGTATTGGCTGGCCCGCGACGAGATTGCAGACGGAAGTCTTGTCTCCGTTCTTGGGGAGGTTGTAGCCGATCACCTACCGATCCATGCCCTCTGGGTCGCTTCTCCGATGATAGTGCCCCGCTTGCGGGTAACGATAGACGCGATTGTCGTCGCTACACGCAAAGCGGTCGCGGCTGGTCTGCTCGACTGACTCTATTCGAAGTTTTCCGCAACGACCATCGAGAGGAGCCCGGGAAAGCGCTCCTCGATATCGGCGAGGCTGGGAACCGCGGCTCGGCTGCTGCACGATTGATCTTCCTGCTCAGCCCACAATGACGCAGCTTCCTGAAATTCGTGGCCCCCGGATGCCAATCACGCAGCCGCTATTCCAGTGTTGGCGAGTGAGTGATCCGCTTTATCGTCTGCTACCGGCCAATTATATATCGAGACGACTGCCACCAACGCCGGTGCAACTATTAAGCTGCGGCGCCCTCTTCGATAGGGCGGCACTCCTGGGCATGCCGGCTCCGCGGTATCTCCAACCCGAGATTGCCGCGCAATGTATCTGCTTCGTATGCGTCACGGAAAAGACCTCGCGCGACGAGTATCGGCACGACCTCTGCGCGGAAACGCGCCCAGTCGTCGGGGTGCTGGACGAATAAGTTGAAACCGTCGGCGGCGCCGCTGCGATACCAGCGCTCGATTTCGTCGGCGATCGTCGCGGGCGATCCCGTAAGCCGGAGCCAGGCCGATCCCACGTCTGCCAGCACCTGACGCAAGGTCCGCCCCTCGCGCCGCGCGGCTTCGAGATCTTCGTGGAAGCGGCGAATGCCTGCCGCCTCCGCGGTAAGTGGCACTTGCGGGAAAGGCTCGTCGAGATCGTAGCGCGAGAAGTCGTGACCGGCGAACTGGCGGGACAGCGTGGCAAGCTGTGCGCGCAAGTCTCCCGAGGTCTGGCGTGCCTCAAACTTACGGCGGGCGGCTTCGTCGGTCTCGGCGATTGTCACGCTGAGCGCAGGGATGAAGAGGATCTCTTCCGCATTGCGGCCATGTCGGCGCGCGCGCCCGCGCACGTCGGCGGCCAGTTCCAGAGCTTCCGCCTGGTTGCAGGCGAAGCTGAAGACGATATCGGCGACTTCCGCACTCAGCTCGCGGCCCTGCGGCGAGGTTCCGGCCTGCACCAGCGGCGGCTGCCCCTGCCGCGAGCGCTGGATGTTGAGCGGCCCCGTGACGCTGAAGAACTCCCCCTTGTGATCCAGCCGGTGCTGCCTGGCCGGATCGAGGAATCTTGCTGCCCTGCGGCTCTTGGCGAAAGCGCCTTCCTCATAGGACTGCCAGAGCCCCTGCACGACTTCCACCGTCTCGGAAGCGCGACGATAGCGGGTCTCGTAGTCGCCGTGCCCGGTCCGACTGAAGTTTCCGGCCGTGCCCGGATCCTGGCTGGTGACGATGTTCCAGCCCGCCCGCCCCTTGCTGATGAGGTCCAGCGAGGCGAGGCGCCGGGCAATGTCGAACGGCTCACTGTAGGTTGTGCTGATCGTCGCCACCAGGCCGATCGTGCGGGTTGCCGTCGCCACCGCCGAGAGCAGGGTCAGCGGCTCCAGCCGGTTGAGGTGGTGATTAGGAAAATCGGGAGTGATATATTGGCTGTCGACGATGAAGACGAAATCGAAGTGCGCCTTTTCTGCTTCCCGCGCCTGACGGATGTACCAGTCGATATTGACGCTGGCGTTGAGCGGGATCGCCGGGTCACGCCACAATTCCTTGCCGGAAGCGTCGCCGACACCGATCAGGACAGCGCCGAATTTCAGTTTCTCGCGTGCCATCGTCATGCCTTTCACAAACTGTTGGGGGAGTATCGCAGTGCGCCGTCGTGGTCGGCTGCGGCGAGCTTGGGCGCCGCCGCGATCAGGGCGCGGGTGTAGGGGTGCGAAGGCTGCGAGAGCACTTGCCCGGTCGGTCCGACTTCGACCACCTTGCCGCGATGGAGTACGGCCACCCGGTCGGCGATGCCCGCCACCGAACCGAGGTCGTGGGAGATGAAGACTTGCGCAATGCCGCGATCACGGGCGAGGCCTGCGAGTAGTTGCAGGACATGGACGCGGTTCACGGCATCGAGCGCGCTGACCGGCTCGTCGAGCAGGATCACTTGCGGATCGAGTACGAGCGCCCGCGCAATCACCGCGCGCTGGCGCTGACCGCCCGAGAGGTGGCGCGGCAGGCGGGAACCCAGCGCGGGATCAAGCCCCGCCGCATCCAGCGCCGCATCGACCCGGCGCGCGCGTTCGCCGCGATCGATGCCGCCGCGAATGTCCAGCCCCTCGCCCACCGAAGCGACGATGGTCATATCCGGGTCGAGGCTGCGCAGCGGGTCCTGGAAAGCATATTGGAGTGGGCTGGTGCGGCGGAACGTCTGAAGCCCGGCGCCGGTCAGATGCTCCAGGGGCTCGCCGTCCAGTACGATCGAGCCTTCGGCGGGGCGCACGAGGCCGAGGATCGAGCGCAGCAGCGTGGTCTTGCCCGAACCGGTCTCGCCGATCAGCCCGAGGATTTCCCCTCGCTTAAGGTCGAGATCGATACCGTCCAGCACCTTGCGCTTGCCGTACCCGGACCTCAGCCCCCTTATGCTGAGGATCGGCGCGGTTTCCTTCACAGGCACGGAGGTGCGGCCGACTTCCAGAGAAGAGGCATGATGCGTCTCGATGAGGCTGCGCGTATAGGCATGCTGCGGGCGTTCCAGCACCTGGCGCGTGGTGCCCGCCTCGACGATCTCGCCTTCGCGCATGACGATCACATGGTCGCAGCTCTGAGCCACCACCGCGAGATCGTGCGAGACCAGGATCAGCGTCAGGCCCTGTTCGCGGCGCAGATCGTCGATCAGGCTCAGGACTTCGGCCTGTACGGTCACGTCGAGCGCGGTGGTCGCCTCGTCCGCGATCAGCAGGCGCGGCCCGGCGCAGACGGCGACCGCGATCAGCACACGCTGGACCATGCCGCCTGAAAGCTCGAAGGGGTACTGGCGGAAGACCGTCTCGGGCTCGGCAAAGCCCACGCGGGCCAGAAGCGCCAGGGCCCGCGCTTTCGCTTGCCCACGCGAGACGGGGAGAACCGTCCGAATGGCCTCGACGATCTGGCGGCCGACCGGGATCGACGGATTGAGATAGGAGCCCGCGTCCTGGAACACGGCGCTGAGCTGCGTGCCGCGAAGGGGCTGCCAGTCCTTCGCGCCGAGGCGCGAGAGGTCGGTATCCTCGAAACGGATCCTTCCCGATGTGACAGCGGTTCCCGGCGGAAGTACGCCGAGAATCGCGCGGCAGGTCAGCGACTTGCCGCTGCCGGATTCCCCGACGATGCCGAGCCTGCCGCCGCGCGGAAGATCGAAGTCCACGCCTTGCACCAGCGTCCGGCCATCGGCTGCTCCGATAGTCAGCCCGCGTACCGAGAGCAGCGGTGCGGGAGGTCCGGCAGGCGCGCGCGGTTCCAAGGTGATGACATTGCCTTGATGGGTCATGGTCTTGCCTCCGGTGTCCGCGCATCGCTGCGCCGCAGCGCATCGGCCAGCGCGTTGAGCGACCACACGGTCGCCACGATCAGCAGCCCCGGCGCGACAGGACCGAAGGGACGGTCGTAGAGCGTAGTCAGGTCGCTCGCGAGTTCACCCCCCCAGGTCGGGTCGGGGGGAACCACGCCGATGCCCAGGAACGTCAGCGAAGCGACGATCGACAGGCAGGCGCCCGTCATCGAAGCCGTCGTCACGGCTACGGCAGGCAGAACCTTGGCCATGACATGGCGGCGGATCACCCATGCAGTGGAGGCGCCGTTCAGCCGCGCCGCCTCGATATAGTCAGCATTCGCGACCGCGAGCGCGGCGGCGCGGCTTACCCGGTAGAAGGCAGGCGCGATGAGGATGCCGACGGCGAACATAGCCTGGACAAGGCCATTGCCGAGCATCGCTGTCATCGCGATGGCGAAGACCAGGAACGGCAGCATGATGAGCGCGTCAACCAGCCTCAGGCTGATCCATTCGGCCCGCCTTCCGAGGAAGACCGACAGCATGCCCGGCACAACGCCCAGCACCAGCCCCACGCAAACGGACAGCACGGCGGCGAGCACCGAAACGGTCGATCCCGCCAGCAACCGGCTCAGGACATCCCGGCCAAGGGCATCGGTGCCGAGCCAATAGGTGGCTCCCGGGCCTTGCAGAATCGCGGCGGTGTCCTGCGCGAGCGGGTCGTGCGGAACGATGAAGGGACCGAAAGCGGCCAGCAGGCCGATCGCGAAAAGGAGCGCCACGGGGACAGTTCGAAAGAGAGCCATCGGTCAGTTCCTGCGGCGCGAGGCAGGCTGGAGAACGCCCAGCAGCACGTTGATGAGGAGGTTGCTGGCAAGCACCAGCACGATCGAGACGACGAGCGTCCCCTGCACCACCGGCACATCACCGCGCAGCGCGGAATCGGCGGCGAGGCGGCCCATGCCGGGCATGTTGAAGATCGCCTCGCTCACCACCGCGCCACCGATCAGCATGGGCACGCGCAGCGCCAGGATCGAAAGCGCCGGGCCGGCGCCGTTGCGCAGAACATGGACGAACAGGATGCGACGGGGCGAGAGCCCGCGAACGACGGCCCCGGTCACGTAGTTGTCCGAGAGCGCGGCGACGAGGCCGGTGCGAAGCTGGCGCGCGATCTCGGACACGACGTCCACGCTCAGCGCCATGGCCGGGATCGCGATCGAGCGCAGCCAGCCTGCCGTATCCTCCGAAGGCGGGACATAACCGGCCGAGGGCAGCAGTTCGAGCCAGAGGCTGAACAGCAGGATCATCGCGATGGCGACGACGAAAGGCGGCAGCGAAGCGGCGGTCGAGGCGAAGAGCGTCACCGCGCGGTCGAGCCAGCCGCCTTGCCGCGCCGCCGAGGCAATCCCCAGCACCGTCCCCAACCCCACGCCGATCAGCAGCGCCCCGCCCGCGATCGAAAGGCTGACCGGCAGGCGCTGGAGGATCAGTTCGGTAACGGGAACCCCGTTGAACCACGAGGTGCCGAGATCGCCGTGGAGCACCCCGCCCATCCAGTCGAGGTACTGGACGGGAACAGGGCGATCGAGACCGAACTGCGCGCGGATCTGCGCGACCATTTCGGGCGTGGGACTGTCTCCGGCCAGCCCGGCGGCCGGGTCCAGCCCGCTCGCCACTCCGAGCAGGAAAGTGATGAGCGTCGCCAGAAAGAACACCGGCACCGCGATCAGCAGCGTCGAGCCCGCGAACTCGAGCAAGGCGCGGCCATGGCGCAGGCGCACGGCCCAGGGGCGGCCGGGAACGGCTGGGAAAGTGCTCGCGGTCATTGCACGGTCACGCCTTCCCAGCGGATCTGCGAGGGCAGGATGTTGAGGTTCTTCACCCCCGCCCGCGCGCCGACGATCCACGGTTCGCTGTAGAGGTAGTTGCTGGGCGACTGCTCCACTCCGGCGCGGACCGCAGCATGGAGGCGCGCGGCATAGGCTGGATCGCTTGTCGGTGTGCGCCGCACCGCATCCAGCGCCTGGAGGAACGCGGGCGCCGCATAAGGCCCGCTGAGGTTCATGATGCCTTCGGGGCCATATGTCGCCAGCAGGTTCTGCACCGGGGATTCCCGGCCGATGGTGCCGTCGAGCGCGAGGGCCGGGCGCTTGGCGATATAGACCTCGCTCTGCCATGTGGAGGAGCCGGGCGGGACGATGCGCAGCGTCGATTTCACACCCACGCGGGCAAGCTGCGCCTGCACGAGTTCGGGCAGGCCGTCGTTCATTACCGGATTGACGGCGATCTCGATGGCGAGCTTGCCCGGCGGATATCCCGCCTCGCGCAGCAGCGCGCGGGCCTTGTCCGGATCGTAGCCCCAGAGCTTTTCGACACCGCCATCGAAAGCGGCGTTCCCGGCAGGGAACGGCTGATGCGAGGCTGTCGCCAGCCCGGCTGTGACGGTCCTGATGAACTCGTCGCGGTCGAAGGCATAGCGCAGCGCTTCCACCACTTTGGGATTGTCGAACGGCGGCCGGTTGCGGTTGATCGAAACGTCGCGGACATTGAGCGAGGGCGCGATGGCGACGGTCAGCCCCCTGCCCTTCGCCTCTTCCACACGGCGCGGGGGAATGCGGCCGGCTACGTCGATGGAACCGGAAAGCAGCGCGGCGATCACCGTGGCCGGGTCCGGTGCATTTGTCAGCTCGAAGCGGTCGATATGGATGTTCGCGGCGTCCCAGTAGCGGGGGTTCTTCTCGAAGTAGGCGTGCGATTCCGGCACGAATTCGACGATGCGGAACGGCCCTGCGCCGACCGGCCAGAGCGCCAGTTTCGCCTTGTCCTTCGCCGCAGCGGTCGGACTGGCGATCGCGCCGACGCGGCCGGCGAGAATAGTGGGAAGCTGATAGTCCGGCTCGCGCAAGTGGAAGGTCACTGCCAGCGGTCCATCGGCGGAAACGCTTTCGACGCCGCCGAGATCGCGCTTGATGAAGGAATCCTTCTGGGTCAGCGCCCGGTCGTAGAAGGCCTTCACCGCCGCCGCGTCCAGCACAGTGCCGTCCGAGAACGTCAGGCCCTTGCGCAGATCGAAGGTGAGCGCCTTGCCGTCATCGGAAAAACGCCACTTCTGCGCAAGGCCCGGCTGGGCCTCGCCCTGCCTGTCGAGGCGGGTCAGCGAGGCATAGGCCAGGCTGATCGTATTGATATCCGCGCCGGTTCGGCTCGTCACCGGATCCCACGAGGTGGGCAGCATGAAGGCCCAGCGCAGCTTGCTGTGCCCGCCCTCCTGCTTGCCCGAACCGCCGCACCCGGCGACGAGCAGCCCCGCCGCCAGGACGGTGAACAGCCGCCGCAAGTATCTCCCCGCCTCCTGCCTCATGCGGTGAGCGCCGGTTCGCGGGAAGCCTGCGCGGGGACGCGCACATTGGCGGGCTTGGGCAGGCCGAGGTGATCGCGCAAGGTGGTGCCTTCGTAGTCTTCGCGGAACACCCCCGCCTCCTGAAGCAGCGGCACGACTTCGTTTACGAAGCGATCGAACTGGCCGGGATGGCCGAGCATGACGTTGAGCCCGTCGAGCGCGCGTTCCTCGAACCAGCGGATGATCGTATCCGCCACCGTGCGGGCACTGCCGACGAAGGGGCTGCGATGCCCCGCCCGCACCAGTTCCACGGTCTCGCGCAAGGTCAGCCCGCGCTCCACGGCAAGGTCGGTGAGCTTCTTCGCCTGCGTGAAGAAGCTGCGACGGGCATGTTCGAGCGCCTCTACCGGGAACGGCGCGTCGAGGTCGTACTGGCGGAAATCGTGCCAGCCGAACGAGCGGCCGAATTCGTTCAGGGCCTGGTCGAAGCTGTGGTCGGCCAGTTTGTGTTCCTGTTCGATCCGGCGCGCATCCTCGTCCGTATCGCCGACGAACACGCTGACGCCCGGCAGGATGATGACCTCGTCCGGATTGCGACCCGCCGCTTCGGCGCGGCGGGCGATGTCGGCGTAAAAGGCCTTGCCGTCCTCGATCGTCGCGGCATGGGTGAAGATCGCATCGGCGGTCTGCGCGCCGAGGTCGCGGCCCTGATCGGAATCGCCCGCCTGAAAGATCACTGGCTCACCCTGCGGCGAGCGCTGGACGTTGAGCGGCCCGACCACCGAGAAATGCTGGCCCTTGTGGTTCAGCGCATGGAGCTTGTCCTTGTCGAGGAACACGCCGCTCGCGCGGTCGCGCACCAGCGCATCGTCCTCGTAGGAGCGCCAGAGGCCGTGGACGACATCGAGATATTCGTGCGCCCGACCGTAGCGGGTTTCGTAGTCGTAGTGTTCGTCGAGCCCGAAATTGCCCGCCGCCCCGGCATCGCCGCTGGTCACGACGTTCCAGCCCGCGCGCCCGCCGCTGATGAGATCCAGCGAGGCGAAACGGCGCGCTAGGTTGAACGGCGCATTGAACGAAGTCGTCGCAGTGGCGACGAGGCCGATATGGCTGGTCGCCACGGCGAGCGCGGAAAGCAGTGTCAGCGGTTCGAGCCGGTTGAGATAGTGCGGCGGCGAATCCGGGGTGATGTACTGGCTGTCGACGATGAAGACAAAGTCGAACTTCGCGCCTTCCGCCTTTCGCACGGCGTCGATGTACCAGCCGATGTTGACGCTGGCATCCACCGGTATTTCCGGATCGAGCCAGCGGTTGTGCTGGCCCGGCCCGCCGACGCCGGTGGGAACGAGGCCGAGCTTGAGGGTGCGCCTGGTCATGATCTCTGCTCCTTTGCGATGATGGCGGGCGCGCGCATCAAATGCGGCCCTTGAGGGTCACGCCGAAGAGGCGCGGGTCGCCGAGCGCGGCGAGAACCACGCCGAACTGGCCGCTGACGCTCTTGGTGTTGTAGTAATTCTCGTCGAAGAGATTGCGGACCCAGACCGAGACGTCCCAGCGCTCGTCCGGGCTGCGCACGCCGGCGTGAAGGCCCACCAGGGTCGAGCGCGGCACCCAGGAATAGGGGTCCAGATTGACCGCCGCGTAATAACCCGAGCGATAGCTTACGTCGCCGCCGAGGTAGACTTTCGCGTTCCCGGCATCGAAGGTATATTCGCCGTTGCCGGTCGCCGCGAGGCGCGGGGCGCCCGAAGCGCGGCGGCCGGAAAGGTCGATCACGCCAAGGTAACTGTTGAGGTACTGCGCCGGAGCGTTCGTGTAGGAACGGTACTCGGCGTCGTTGTAGGTTCCGCCAAGGCCAAGCGAAAGGCCGTCGATGGGGCTGAAGCGTGCATCCAGTTCGACGCCGCGCGAGCGAACAGTGCCGACGTTGGTGATATAGCCGACCGCCGGGGTCACCGAGTTGTTGACGTAATTGGCCTGGTAATTGGCGATGTCCGCCCAGAACAGCGAGACGTTCAGCTCCGCCTTGCCACCGAGCAGACGGCTCTTCAGGCCGATCTCGTAATTGTCCACTTTCTCCGGTTTCACGAAGATGTCGACGCCCAGCGACTGGCGCACGAGGTTGATACCGGGCGACTTGTAGCCGCGCGAGTAGGACGCATAGCCGTGCAGGTTGTCGTCCAGATCGTAAGCGGCGATCAGGGTGCCGGACAGGTTGTCGGTATTGTTCGAGGCCTTGTAGGAAGAGGTCGGCGCGAGGCTGGCGCGTGTCGCCGCGATCGTCGCACGAAGCGCCGGATCGAAACTGTCGAGCGGCGCGTAGTCGCCGCGCAACTCGGCGTCGTAGAGGCCGGTCTTGTGCTCGTAGGTATAGCGCAACCCGCCGGTCAGGCGGAACACCGGCGAGATGTTCCAGGTCGCCTGCCCATAGGCCGCATAGCTGTAGGTCGCGGGAACGACATGGGCGAAGGCCGTCACCCCGTCCAGCGCCGCCGAGGGGATCGCCGAGACCGAGGCTGTGGGCGTATTACCGGTGAGCAGCCAAGCCGAGGCGTCGCGGCCATAAGTCGAGATCACCTTGTCATCCGCTTCCTGCCAGAAGAAGTAGAGACCGGCGGTGTAGTCGATCGTCTTCTCGCCATTGGAGGCGACGCGGAATTCCTGGCTAAACTGCTGCTGGTCGGTATCGACGACGCTGAACGGCACGACATTGGCGCCGATCTGGTCGCCATCGTAGTTCGGAATCCACTTCCAGTTGCGATAGGCGGTGATCGAGGTCAGCGAGACCGGCCCGACATCCCAGTCCGCCCGGGTCTGGAGGCCCCAGCTCGGCATCTCGTCATATTGCGAGGAATCGATATCGGTCTTGCGCGCGAAAGGATCGACCGCGATCGGCGTATAACCGACGTCCGCCGCCCGGCGGTAGAACCCGCGAACCTGGGTGCCGTTGGCCAGCGTCGTCGGCAGCACGCCCGAGACGACCTGGAAGCCCATGTCGCCCTTCTGCACGCTGTAGTCGGCAATAAAGCGCAGTTTGAAGTTTTCGGCGGTCTTGTAGAGCAGGTCGAACTTCGCCGCGTGGTTGTCCTGGTCGTCCCAGTCCTTGCGGTAGGTCGTATTATAGATCAGGCCTTCGCGGCTGGAACGAAGGTAGCTAACGCGGAAGGCGATATCGTCGCCGATCGTCGAGTTCAGCGAGACATAGCCGCGAAACTGCTCGTGATTGCCGTATGTGATCTCGCCGCGCGCTTCCTGATCGAAGCTCGGCTCGCGGGTCTTGACGTCGAGCGCGCCGGCCACGGTGTTCTTGCCGAACAGCGTGCCCTGCGGCCCGCGCAGGAGCTGGATGCTCTCCACGTCCATGAGATCGGTGATGACCGAGCCGGTGCGCGGGCGGTACACGCCGTCGACATAGATGCCGACGCCCTGTTCCAGACCGTCGTTGGTGCCGCCGGCATTGGTGCCGATGCCGCGCACGGTGATCGTCTGGTTGCGGCCGCTGAAGCCCTGGATGTTCAAGCTGGGAAGCTGCTGGAGCACCTGCTTGAGCGTCGTGGCGCCCTGCGCCGAGAACTGCTCGCCGGAAATCGTGCTGATACCGATCGGCACCTTCTGCGCGCTCTCGTTGCGATAACGCGCGGTGACGGTGATCTCGCTGACTTCGGCCGCGGCCGTCGTGACGGCAGCCGGATCGGCGGATTCATTGGCCGCCAGAGCGGGTGACGCAATCCCCATCGCCAGCATGGAAACCGTCCCGGCCAAGGCATGAAGGCGGCCGCGACGGACCCGACAGAACAAACGAACGGACTGCAATCAAACCCCCTTTGCCAAGGCCTCGCGGCTATGCAGGGGTAATCCGTTTCATTCTCAACCAAATCAATAGAGTTATATGAGCGGTTATATGAGTTCTTCTAAAGTTGCGCGTGGATTGAACAAAAGCGTCTTATCCGGATCGTTCGAGCCGCATCCGCAGCTATTCGCCTCATCGTCCCTTGTGGGGCGGTCGGGCACGGGTGCCGTACCGCTCAACGTGGAAACTCTCGTTGTTTTCCAAGCAAAAGCTGGTTGCATTCGGAGGCAAAGTTTATCGTCTGGTCCCGCCGCTTGCAGCCCATGTCGAGACCCGCTTAGTCAATAAAGCCGACTGCCCCGGCTCTGAGCGCCTTTCTCGAAACCCACCGCGCATTCGTGGCCAACCGGGAACCGCGATGTCCTGTTTCGGAGAGTGGCCAGATTTCGCCGATCGGCGCGGACTGCAAGCTTCGAGACTAAACGCTTCTGGGCAACGGATGGCTTCCGTCGCCGAAGTGATCGATGATCGGGAACACTTCGCAGATTGTTGCCGAACTTTGTGGCTCTGGCTAAATCGGTCATGATCGCCCCCGGCATTAAGCCAATCGCACCAGCAGACGCACTTGTCGTCTTCGCTCTTTATAGAGAGACTGCATCGGACAGACGGTCCGGTTCCCCGGATCTGATCGCCGCCATAGACGACATCCAGCGGCCCTGATCGATGTCGATATCGGCAAGCTCGGTTTCGCCTTCCAATTCCTCAAAAGTGAGTTCGAACTGTTTTCGTTTAAAGCGCAGCTTCTCCGAAGAGTGCCCAAAAGTGAAGTCATCTGACCAGTGCCTATTGGAGGCGCGGGGGCGATCAACCTGTCGTTGACCACCAGAGACGCCCACAACGTGGCAATGCGGGCTTTCTTTGATTGCATTGCTGATGCCCGCTGCCTCCCGCTCGTGATCAACTCACCAAGTCAACCCGGCCCGCACGTAAAGATACCGTCCGTTGAAGCCGAAAGGCGAATAGTAGGGGAAAGCCGTCACGCCAGTGCTGTTGAGCGAAGCGGGGCTTTTGCGCGGGTAGACGTCGAGCAGGTTGCTTGCACCCACCGCCAGGTTCAGCGCAGAATCGCGCGGTTGATAACGTAGCTCGAGGTCGGTGATCGCGCGTTTTCCGGTATTGAGGTCGCTGGTGGCGACAGTGCCGGGTTGCAGGACGTTGCCGTAATAGGTGACGCGGGCCGTGGCACCCAGATTGCTGCCGGTCCAGACGACCGTGCCCGAAACCTTCTCGCCCGGTGTGCCGTCCTCGATCGTCAGGATACGGCTGCGGGCGAACAGGGTCGACAGGGGGCTTGTCGGCACCTTGGTGACTTTGACGTCATTGACGTTGCCGGCGACGGTAAGGTCGAACGTCCCCGCCCCCTCGGTGACGAGCTTGTAGTTGGCGACCGCGTCGATCCCCTTGGTGGTGGTGGCCAAGCCGTTGAGGAAGAAGCGTGCCGCGGACACGCCCGTGATGCCAGTGACCGGAATATTCTCGGAAAGACCGATCTGGTTGCGGACATGTATGCGGTAACCGTCGACAGTCAGCGAGAAGCCGCCGCTGCGAACCACGAAACCGGCCGAGAAGTTGGTCGACTTCTCCGGTTCCAGCGCCTTGCCGCCCAGCGATTCCGCCTGGATCGACGTGGCAGGATAGGTTCCGGTGCTGAGCGGGTTACCGTTCTGCACGACCGTCGTGATCGAGGTGTAATACTGCTGGATCAGGCTCGGCGCACGGAAGCCGGTGGATGCCGTACCACGGATGGCGAAAGCGGGTGCAAAGTCGTAGCGCAGCGAAAGCTTGCCGGTGCCCGTCGTGCCGAAGTCCGAATAGTCCTCGCCGCGCCCGGCAAGACCGACGAGCAGCTTGTCGGTCACTTGCGCTTCGAGGTCGAGGTAGACCGAACCGTTCTGGCGATGCCTGTCTACCTCGTTCTGCGGCCCGAAGCCGGGGAAGCCCTGTGCGCCGGGCGTTGCGGTGGGGAAGGCCGTGCCATAGCCGTAGGAAGCTGCCTCGCCTGCCCTGATCTCGTAACTTTCGCGGCGGCCCTCCACGCCCCAAGCCACATTCAGCGACTTGAAGACGTCGAACTTTTTGGAGAAGTCCACTCCGCCGACCCATTGGTCGTAGACGGCAGCGCCGTCGTAAAAATCCGTCTGGCTGGTCGCCCCGTAAGTGTAGTTGGCGGAATCCCTGGTCCAGTAATCGATGCGGTTACGGCCATAGCTGACGTTGATGTCGGTTTTCCAGCCGGCGATCTCGCCGCGCAGACCGCCGGTAACCGTCAGATCCTTCGAATGGGTGTTGATCTTCGGCAGGAATCCTTCGAGGCCGTAGGCACCGGCTCCGGTAGCGCCCTGTGTCAGACGCGGGAACGCTGCCGAACTGGTATCGCGGTACTGGTAGCCGCCGAAGGCATAGACTTCCCACGTATCGGTCAGCGGCTTCGCCGAATTGACATAGACCGAATAGCTGTCGACCTTGGGGTCGCCGAAGCGGTTGTCCACGATCGGGGTGCTCAGGCGCGGATCAACATCGCCGCGGCTGGTCGGGTTGCGGTGGGAATATTCGCCGGAGACGGTCAGGAAACCGTCCTGCCCCAGCTTGATCCCTTGCCATCCGGCGGCGGTAACGATGCTTTCGCCGGTGACGTGGCGGCTGTCGCGCGCGGTATCTACTTGCGTATCGTAAAATCCGTAAGTGATGGTGGCGCCGCCACCGTGATCGGCTTCGCGCAGGCGCAAGTTCACGACACCGGCGATGGCGTCGGAACCGTATTGCGCCGAAGCCCCGTCACGCAGCACTTCAATCGAACTGAGCGCGGTGGAAGGAATCGTGTTGAGATCGACCGCCGCCGAACCGCGCCCGACCACGCCGTTGACGTTGAGCGACGCAGAAGTATGGGCCCGCACGCCGTTGATGAGCACGAGCGTCTGATCCGGGCTCATCCCGCGCAGGATCGCCGGGCGGATCGCGTCGGACCCGTCGTTGGCGGCAGGACGCGGGAAGGAGATGGAAGGCACCGAGTTCGCAAGCGCCGTCGCCAGTTCGGTCGTGCCCTGCTGCTTCAGGTCCTGCGCCGTAACCACATCCACCGGCGAGGCGCTGTCAAGCCGGGAGCGGCCCTCCGCGCGGGTTCCGGTCACGACGATCTCGTTGTTTCCGGTCGTTTCTGCGGGAGCATCCTGTGCATGGGCGGTACCGCCCTGAACCAGGCCAAGGCCGGAAACGGCAGCAAGCAATAGCGCACTTCTCAACTTCATCGTAGTCTCCTCGCGCGGGAAGACCTGACGGCCTACTCGCGGCATGTCCTGAACCCCTGTTCCCGCTCTCTCTCGCAGCGGCCGCGCGTTACACGAGAAACGGCAATGTCCCCGCGACGGCATTCTTTGCTGTGGCTAATGACATGAGAGAACCGGATGTGTCTGTTTAGTTTTCAAAATATGACACCAAGTTCTTCTTGCAGCACGGATAGCTCGTCATCTTGCTAACGCCTTCCTATCTTTCTCCGATCGAAAGACCGAAACGGCCCGAATGGATGAAGAGGATTTGCCGATGGCGCAGCACGTCAAGATCGATTTCGTTTCCGACATCGTCTGCCCTTGGTGCATCATCGGCCTGAAGGGATTGCAGATCGCGCTCAGCCGCCTCGAAGGCGAAGTCGCAGCGGAGGTCCGGTTCCATCCTTTCGAACTCAACCCGTCGATGGGCCCGGAGGGCCAGAACCTGGCCGAACATATCGCGAAGAAATACGGCTCCACGCCCGAACAGTCCGCCGCCAACCGTGCTGCAATCCGCGAGCGTGCCGAAGGCGTCGGCTTCACGATCGCAATGGGACAGGACAGCCGAATCTACAACACCTTCGATGCCCATCGACTGCTGCATTGGGCCGGCGAACTGGGGAATCAGATCGGGCTGAAACTAGGTCTGTTCGAGGCTTACTTCACCCAAGGAGCCAATGTCTCGGAAAAGGATGTCCTGCTCGCAGCGGTGGCGCGAGCCGGCCTCGACACCGTCCGCGCTCGTGAGGTTCTCGAGAGCGAACTTTACGCTGACGCCGTTCGGGAGGAGGAAGCGCTTTGGTTTTCGCGCGGAATAAGCAGCGTTCCGGCAATCGTCGTCAACAAGCGCTACCTCATTAGCGGAGGACAGCCGCCGGAAGCTTTCGAGCAGGCCCTTCGCAGCATCGCTGCCGAGCCCCCTACGATCTGAATGGAAGCTTCAAGCATCAAATCCGAAGGTAACCGGGGTCTGCGGCGAACAAATGGCGAGTCGAGGCTTAGCTCGACTTTGTACGTTTTTGGGTCAGGTCCAGGTCCAGAATATGGCGTCTTCTGCAATGTGATCGAGGGCCTGATCTAGCGGGAGGAGGCATCCGTCCATGTCATTCATGTCCTGCCACTTTTAGGAGCGATCGATCGGGCACTACGCTGAAGGTCTCTGGCCCGCTCAGTAGGGGGCAGTTCATGACGGCATTCAGGCATAGTTCGTCGCTCCCTCGGATCCGGGGGTGATCAGAAGGGGCGACGGTGTCGTAATCCGCCAGGGTGCAACTCCTACATGAAGATCAGTGTCCTTGTATCGCATGGGCTCTCGGTGGTCCTCCACGATCCAGCCGTCGTCAAAACCGCCTTGTTCAGCATCGGCTCAAGCCCGAGCCCGTTGCCATTCGCCTTCTGGCGTAGTTCGCCAAGCCCGCCATCCCAGAGGCAGATCGGCCAACTGGGTGAGTGAGGCGTCTTTCGCTACCATGCTGCGCAGCGACACCACGCGCGCTTCTTCCTCGCCCTTCGGCATTTCATCGTCGTCGTGGAATTGCCAACCACCGTCATCCTCATCATGCGACACGTTCGCGATCCAGCGCCCCTCCTCCACAATCGACCGCGTCGTGAGAACAGCGACGTTCGGCGGGTCGGCGAAAATCCAGTTATCCATTCTTGATGTCCTTAGGTTTCATCGATCGGTTGGATCGGTTGGATCGGTTGGAAGCGGCGGGATCGACCGATTGTTGCGTGCCGGGCTGTTCGACTTCTGCCGGTTCGTTTCCCGCGAGATCACGCGGGCATTGCCATAGCTGTTCGTCCCGCGCGCGGCATTCGGATTTGCGGGGTTTTTCGCGTCGATATGATCGATCTGTGCCTCGTTGCGCGGAGGTGTAACCCCGCGCTGGCTCTTCTGCGGCATGACCAGGGCTTCTCCCGTGTCGTCCGCGCGGAGGACGCCGTTGTTGCGGCGCATGTTCTCTTCATAGATCGCACGCTTTTGTGCCGGGGTGAAGTTTCCGCCGGGCTTGACGCTGGCCGGGTCCTCAAGATGGGAATAGGGTCGCTTGATCGGCAAGCGGCTACCGACGAAGCGGCCGACCGGTCCCATCACGGCCCCCAGGGCAACCGCTTTCGCTGCGTCCGTCATGTTCCACTCGGCGCCGGGCGTCATGGCGACATCGGCGGAGTATCCTATCAAGCCGCTGGCTCCGCCGACACCCATCACCACCCCGACCCCTGCCGAAGCCGGTACGAATACGAAAGGTACAGCAGCGATCGCCCCGACCAGCGCGCCCTTCAGCCCTGCCGCCAGAATGCAGGAAAGACAGAACTCCTCCTGGTTCAAGGCCTCGTTGACCATGAAGCCCGCGGCACCTGCCGCCGCACCCGCACCGATCACCACAAGCGCGAGCGGTGCCGTCACCGGAGCGGTGATTACGACGACGGCCGCCGCGGCAACGGCGGCGACGACAGCCAACGCGGTCTTCCACCATAAGCCCAGGGGATCGGCCTTGTTCAGCGGATCATTGCCCGCGTAGAGATAGAGGTTGAGGCCGCCCGCCGCGCCGATGGGGTCGGGCGTCATGTACCGTCCCGTCACCGGATCGTAATAACGAAACCGGTTGTAATGCAGGGCGAAACCGAATTCGTCGTCGGCATATTGTCCTTGCAGGCGCAACGGCTGATCAACTTCGCCGATACGGACATGCGCGCGCCCGAAGGCATCGTGCTGCGCCTCCCACACGATCCGCCCGCCCGGAGCGGTCAATCTTAGCGGCGCGCCGTTGGGTGCGGTGTGGGAGCGGTACACCACGCCTTGCGTGCGCATCAGCATGGGCACGAAGCCGAGCGGCCAGTAGCAATGGTCACGGGTCCTGCACTCCGGGCCATCGGAGCCCTGCCAACCGGCCTCGCTTTCGGTCGTCACCACTTCGCTGACCATCTGCTCACCGGCCCAGACGAAGCGAGTCAAGGTAATGCCGCCCTCGGCGCTGGCCCGCTTCCAGATGCGTCGGCCGAGGGGGTCGTAGCCGAAAGCCAGACTGCGCCCACCCGCATCGCTTGCTTCGATCAGCCTGCCGAACCCGTCATAGCGGTAGCGCCAGTCACCCGAGCTTCCCGTTCGCCGGATCACCCCGCCATCGGCATCGTGGCGGTAGCTGTCCCCGCCATGGGTGACGATACGGTTGGCGACGTCGAAATGCGCGGCGCCGCCGGGACCGGACACCCGGTTTCCGGCGCCATCATAGCCGAAGCGCTCTTCGCGCCCGCCGTCGACGGCTGCCACGATCTGCCCTTCCGCATCGTAGTGCCACACGGCAGGCCCTATCCGCGTATCGCTGCGCCCGACGAGGCGATCCTCGGCATCGTGCATCCACGAGGTTTCCCACAAGGCCCCGCCCTGAACCTCGACCCGCGACGCCGCCGCCAGCCCGGTGCGGTCGGACCAATGGGTCTCGACGACTCCGTCCGCGCCCGAGAACCGCCATCCCGCGTCGCCGTCCGCATAGTCGATGACATGCCTAGCGCCCGACCAGTCGATCACTTCGACGATCCGCTGATCGGCATCTCGGCGCCAGCGCACGGTATCCCCGGCCGGATAGACGATGCCCGCATGTCCGGTCGCGTCGTAGAGGTGGCGGATGACCTCCTGGCCCTGGCGTTCCTCCAGCAGCTTTCCGGCATCGTCATAGACCCAAGCAAGGTCGATCGCGCCATTGGCTGCGGCGATCAGGCGTCCGGCCTGGTCATAGGCGAATGTCGCCGGAGCCTCGCCCAAAGCGGCGATGCCTACCGGGCGACCGGCATCGTCATAGGCAACGTCGAGAACCCGTCCACCGGGCTTGGCGATCTGGACCACCCGGTCCGCCGGGTCGAAAGCGTAACGCTCGGTCCGGCCATCGGCATAGTGCGTCGCTTCCGGTCGCTCACCCGCCCCGTATGCGAAGCGCGTGACTTGCCCGGCGCCATCGGCGGCGGCCACCAGGCGGTCTCCTTCGTAGGCAAACCGCTCGGTACGGCCGAGACGGTCCCGGCGCATGGAAACGAGGTTGCCCTCGGCATCGCTCAGCGCGGCCTCTCCGGTCCGGGCGTAATCGGTGCAGACACTGGTGCCGTCCGGAAAATCCAGCCGTGCGATCCTCCCGATGTGGTCGTACCCGGCGCGGAAGCGTTCCACGCCGTCGCGCGAGACACGCTCGGCCCTGCCTTTCGGGTCGTAATCGATCGCCAGGACCGAACCGGACGGCGCCTCCAGGCGAGCCAGCCTGCCGTCCTCGTGCGCCTCGATTTTCCAGCGCCGGTCGAGCGGACTGGCGACCTCCTCGACGAGACCGGTTGCCCCCAATCCGAGGCGCAGCGCTCCGCCGTTCGGCCCATGCACGAGAACGGCATCCTGCGCGGGACTGACTTCGGCCTTTCCCTCGCCGAAACTGCGGGCCAGCTTCCCGGCCACCCCCTGCCGGCGCAGCGCCGCCACCTGGGGCGGGCTGATGCGCAGGACCTCCCCCACCGCCCGACGAGCCGGAGGTGCAATGATAGCCTCGTTCCGCCAGGCGCCGAACGTGCGGCCCGCCGGATCGATCGCGCCGAAAGTCGAGATCGGCCCGAAGAAGTCGTTGAGTTCGCGCTCGCTCGAAGCACGCAGATAGGCGGGCAGGATACGCGGGTCCCAGTAACGAAAGAGCCAGCGCTCGCCCTGCGGCGAACGGACGGTCAGCATGCCGCGAAGGTGATGGCGGACTCGCCGGGGGCCCGCTTCCGAGATCAGGAAGCAGCCCCATTCTCCTGCTCCCCATCGCCCGGTCAGCGCCTCCCGCTCACCTTCCCGCACCACGAAGAGCCAGGGCGCCTTGTCGCCATGCGTGCCCCTTGCCGCGCCGAGGTACAGGCAGGTCGCCTGACCGTGATCGCGCGCGATCGCTGCGATGCCGGGCACCGCGCAGCCGTCGACGACCGCGTAGAGCGCGCCTTTCGCCGCCGCCTCGTCCAGGTAGAGCGGGTCGATCTGCCGAAGGCGGACGGACGCGCTATCCGGCGCGGACCGGGTGGCATCAGGCACGAACGAAAGGCGCGCCGTTCCGCTGCGCGCGATCCATGGTCCCCATGGCAGTGCCCTTGCCGTTGCCGATGAACACGGTGGCGGCGCCGATATCGACTGCGCCCTTGTGGCATGTCGTATCCGTCCGGCGCGCGGCGGGATGCTTCTCGATCAGCACCGTGGGCGATCCCGTCTCGATCACGGTGTCGCCGCAGCTACAGTTGATCTTGCTGCCTTTCACGGCGGCCTGCCTGCCCTCGATGAACACGGTTGCGGCCCCGGTAACGATCGGACCGCTGCCGTTCGGGCATTTCTCGACGTCTCCCAACCGGGCAGCCTGAGGCATCTTTTCCTGACTCTTCGATGGCAGGCGGGGTCAGCCCGCGTTCGCCACATTGTAACGGGTGAGACCGGCCTGGCTGAGGAAACAGACCTTGTCCGACTGCGTGTTGAAGGCATCCGTCATGAAATCGAGCGAGAGGGACATCTCCACGAGATAGCGCGCCCGCGTCGCTGCCAGCTTTGCCGATTCCTGCTCCCAGGTGCGAAGCTCTTCGGCAACGAACATGGCGACGGCCTGGTCCACCTGGCCTTGCGGATTGCCCTTGCGGATCAATTCGGCCCGCTTGGCATTCACGGTCTGGAAGCGGTTCAGCAGGTCGAGCATCTGTTGGGGATTTCCGGTGCCGCTGAACATATGGACGCCGTAGTAGGCACCCGGCTCGACAGTCCGCACGACCCCGCCCAGGAAAGCATAAGAACAGGCGCTGATGCAGGAGTGATTGCTGCGCAGACGCACGGCGAGGTTCCGGGCGCGGATAACCCGGCCCATGTAAGGCCCCTCCATCGCCGCACCGCCGGGCGAATTGAACCAGACTTCCTCGATCGGCCCCGCCTTGCGCAGCGCCTGTTCAAGCCGCTGCGCCTCGCCGGGCAGGATCTGCCCCTCGGCCAGCAGGACCTTGCCGCTGGGCGTGTTCGACACCGAATAGGTCATCGGCGACGCGAAACCCGCCGTCTGATAGGCATCCGGCAGATCGAAGGATGCGCAATAAGTCTGTTCGGCCTTCTGCGCCAGTGCCGCTTGGGGCACCAGCGCAGTCAGACAGAACAATGGCGCCAGACGGCGCAAGGTCAGGCGACCTTCCAGTCGCTGGCCGGGGGCGTGCGGCAGAGACGCGGCGTCTCGCGCACTTCCTTGCCCGAGATATAGGCAACATTGGTCACGGTGCGGCACTGGCGGCCGTCGGCCAGCTTTTCCGGAGCCGCGGCAGTGACGGTGCCGTGAACGTCGTCGCGGCTGTCACTCTTCCAGGCCTGGGCCTTGCCGGTCGGCGCATTGACGGCGCTGACGGTCGCTTCGGCCATCTTTTCCTTCTCGCACTGGTCGAGCTGCTTGGCGATGATCGAGCCGACGATCGCGCCGCCCAGCGCGCCTACGACCGAACCCACGGTCTTGTCCTTGCTCAGCTTGTTGCCGAGCAGACCGCCCATCGCGCCGCCGATCGCAGCACCGCCGAGGCCCGAGCCGCACTTCTTTTCGGCAGCAACAACCGCCGTGTTCAAGCTTGCCACAGCCAGAAGAACGCCGCTGACAGACAGAATGATCTTTTTCATAACAACTCCACCATAAGATTTTGATTGAAAGTTACACAACGATATTAAACTTCAATTGATGGCCGAAAGACCTCCACTGACTTTTTTTGGCCGCGCATAGTACCATCTCAATGTCCATCGGCGGACCAGTGCGGCGGATCGCTCGCCATCTTGCGGACCCCGTAACCGGCACCGACGACATGGAGATCGCTGTTGGTGCTTCCCGAACGCGGATGATCGATACGCAGGGTCCGCCCGTGGACATCGGTCACGTCGATGGCACGGTCCCAGTCGATCGTCATGTCGATGGCGGTGCCGTCGATATGGCTGGAGGTGAGAGAAGGCCGATAGCGGATGCGGAACAGGTCGACCATCGCCTGCGCAGCGCTGCGCGAAGCCCGCAGATCCCCGTGGTCCCAGTGAATATCGACCTCCGGATTTGCGGGGACCGCGCCGGGCTGGATGTCCCCACCGGCGATCCGCCATGCATAGTGCATGATCCAGGCGCGATGGCGGTTGCGACGCGTGGAACTGACACGCACCGTGGCCGAAGCCCGCCGCAGCATCGCCACGAATGCCTCGACCTGGACGGCAAACGCAGGACTGAGATCACTGATCCGGTCGCTGTCGGGAAACCGCGCCTCGTTGGCCCGGAACCACGCCGCGCCGCTGAGATTGCGGCGGGTGTTTCGGGCCTGCAGACGCTCCTGCATCAGCGCCGATGTCGAAGTATTCGCCAATCGCTGGAGCACGGCATCGTCGGGATCGATCCGTCCCCCCGAACCGGCGCGCATCACGAGCGACTGGTAGCGTCCGATCGCCGTCATCGTCGCTTCGTCCATGATCCCGTCGGTTCGCAGGGCAGCAAGGCCAAGGTCGCCCGCCCGCAGACCAAGCGCCTGCTGGACGGCAGCGACATCCGCACGCAGGTTCGCCGCTCCGCGACCCACCGAAGCCGCCAAGGAGATACGGGAAGCAGCCATCATTCGAGGTCCGGATCGAGAGGCCGGAGCAGGTCCATCACCGCTGCGCGGCCTGCATATTTCCGTTTCAGCCGAGCGAGCTTCGCGTCCGAACCGGTGCACAGACTCTTCACGTTGCGCTCCAGCTCCCTTGCCCGCGCCGCGTCATAAGGCTCCTCGCCGAGGAAATGCTCGCATTCCTCGCGCCGCGCCACGAAAGCCCGGACATCGGACGGCACGTTGGATGGCTGGCCGCCGGGCGCGCGCGTCTGCGCACGCAGAGGCGCCTGCGCACCGCAGGCGGCACAGGACAAAAGCAGAAGAGGAAGGAGCGCTTTCATTCGCGTGCTATTCGATCTGCGATTCCAGGGTCTTGGCCTGCCGCTCGTAGAAGCGGGCAGACGCCAGATTCTTCTGCGCCCTGAACCGCGAACTCACGGCCCGGGCGGCCGAAGCGGCGACATTGAAGGCGTCCGCCCGGTCCTGCCACTTGACCTCACCTTGCCCAAGATCTCCGCTGACGAAGCGTCCGGCGATATAGCCACCTTCATTGCCCCGGCTGGTGTCGATCACCCCGATCGTCGGCACGCCGTCGCGCAGTTCGCCAAAGAACACTTCGCCGCTCTGCCCGCCGTCGCGCCGACGCAGCATGCCGAGGCCCGAGGCCTTGCCGCCGGGACAGGCCCCGGTCCAGTATGTCGGCCCGGACGGCAGCGAGCGCGGCACCACGAAGCGGCATTTCGTGGAGGGATCCTGGGACCAGACATTGCTGCCCCACTGGCCGGGAGTCCCCGCCCCCTGGCCTTGCGCAATCGCGGTCGGGCCGCCGACCGTCGCCAGCAAGGCCGCCAGAACCGCGCCCTTTTTCATAGCCGTGCTCATGGATTGGGGAAGCTCGAGATGAGCGACGCGCTGCATTCGAAGTGCATGGAATCCTCCTTGCGAAAAGCCGCCCCCCAGTACCAGCCGTGCTTGTTGAAGTAGGGCGCGAGCAGCAGCAGGCCGTGGAAGACCTTGCCGTCACCGTAGACGTCGAGCTTGCCGTTGATCTTGAGATCGATTGCGGTGCCCCAGCTATGGTTCGAAATAGAAGTCGAGGAGCCGCGGACATTGCGCACGACTGTCATGCCGGCAGAACTGAGCGAGTTGTACAGCTCGGGAATGTCGCGCTGCACATCGGACAGCACGCGCGCCAGGCTCTCGACCGCGGAGCGCATGCCGTAAGCCCGGAACGGGCCTACCGACTGCGTGGTCATCAGGGCGAGTAGCTTGCTGTTCGTCATCGGCTGGTCGTGCTGGCTGTAGTTCTCGCGCGGCGAACCGAATTTGCCGAGCAACGTCTTGTTGGACGGCGAGGACAGTCCGGCATTGATTGTATTGCGATCCGGCCGGGGCAGCAGTGTCGTGAAAGAGGTATTGCTGTTCGGGGCAGGCGTAGGCCGGGCCGCCTGCGTCGGCAGCGCGGCCCGGCCTACGGGGGTACGGGCCGGTGCGCGCATGGCCGCCGCAGGGACCCTTTGCGCAGCCGCACCGGGACGGGCCGCGGACGGGGCGGCGTTCGCGCGTCCACCCGTCAGGTGCCGCCATGTCGTCGCGCCGGGTTCGATGAGACCGTCCGGGGTGCGTAGAAATCCCCGCTGATAGCGCACGATCGCCGAAATGGTCTTCGGCCCGCAAAGGCCGTCGACAAGTCCGAGCCGCAATCCCGCACGCGTCAACAGGGTCTGGACGGTGATCGTATCCTGTCGGCGGTTCATCCCCGACACGCCGACCGAACCACTCAAGGGCGTCGCCATAACGTACCTCCAAGCGTTGTTTCAAAACTGGGGTTCGAGCAGATCAGGTCTGCCTCAAGTTTACTGGACAAGGCTCTCGACCAATCCGGGCGCTTCGACGGGCGCGACGCTGTCCCTGTCGACGAAGCGGTAATGGAACCCGTCCGGCCCGGCCGAAACCTCGATCGCGGCGACTTCCTCGCCCCGCATCTGCCTTTCGAGCAGCTGGATCGACATTTCGGGCAGCATGGTGTTCGTCAGGATCGCGTCGATCATGCGCCCGCCCGAGGCGACCTCGTTGCAGCGCGAGACGATCAGGTCGATCACGGAATCGGTGAAAGTCATGCCGATCCCGTGGTTCTCGGCAATACGCCGCGCGATCCGTCCCAGCTGAAGCCGCACAATCCCGGACAGCATCTCCGGGCTGAGCGGATAGTAGGGCAGCACCAGCAGGCGGCCGAGCAGCGCGGGCGGGAAAGTCTTGAGCAGATCGGGACGCAGCGCCCCGGCCAGCGCCTCTGGCTCGGGCTTCATTTCCTCGTCCTCGCAAAGCGTCATGACGAGGTCGGTGCCGACATTGGAGGTGAGCAGGATGATCGTGTTCTTGAAGTCGATGAAGCGGCCTTCGCTGTCGTTCATGAAGCCCTTGTCGAAGACCTGGAAGAACATCTCGTGGACGTCGGGGTGGGCTTTCTCCACTTCGTCGAGCAGCACGACCGAATAGGGACGGCGCCGCACTGCCTCGGTCAGGACCCCGCCCTGCCCGTAGCCGACATAACCGGCAGGCGCGCCCTTCAAGGTCGAGACGGTATGCGCTTCCTGGAACTCGCTCATGTTGATGACGATCAGGGAATCGTCCCCGGAGAACAGCAGTTCCGCCAGAGCATGGGCAGTTTCCGTCTTTCCCACGCCAGAAGGCCCGCAGAGCATGAACACGCCGACCGGCTTGTTCGGATTGTCGAGCTTGGCACGGCTGGTCTGGATGCGCTTGGCGATGGCGTCCATGGCGTGATCCTGTCCCATCACGCGCGCCTTGAGCTGGTCGGAGATGGTGAGCACGCTCTGAATCTCGTCCTTGACCATGCGCCCGACCGGGATGCCGGTCCAGTCGCCGACCACGGCCGCGATGGCGTCCTGATCGACCACGCCGAACACCATCGGGTCATCGTCCTGCACGGTCTGCATTTCGGCCAGCGCGCTCTGGAGAGCGGCAACCAGAGCCGTTTCATCCGCAGTCTTGCCGTCCCCGGCCCGCGCGGCGCGCAGAGTGTCCCGAGCCGAGACGACCCCGGCAAGCGCCTGCTTCTCGCGCTCCCACTTGGCCGTCACGGCCTCCAGCGCATCCTGTGCCGCGACGATTTCCTCATGCACACGTTCAAGGCGGTCGTCGCTGCGATAGTGGTCCGCCGCTTCGCGCGAGACGACCTCGCGCTCGATCTCCAGCAGTTCGAGACGGCGGCGACGGTCCTCGACCATGGCAGGCGTGGCATGCTGCGAGACGGCCACCCGCGCACAGGCCGTGTCGAGCAGGCTGACCGCCTTGTCGGGCAATTGCCGGGCGGGAACGTAACGCTGCGAAAGCTGGACCGCCGCCGCCACCGCTTCGTCGAGCACGACGACGCCGTGATGCGCCTCCATCATTGGCGCCACCGAGCGGATCATGTCGATCGCCTGGGCCGTTTCCGGTTCGCCGACATCGACGGTCTGGAACCGCCGGGTCAGGGCGGGATCCTTCTCGAAGTACTGCCGGTACTCGGTATAAGTCGTCGCCGCGATCGTGCGCAGGCGGCCACGCGCGAGCGCCGGTTTCAGCAGGTTGGCGGCATCGCCCGTCCCCGCCTGCCCGCCAGCGCCGATCAGCGTATGCGCTTCGTCGATGAACAGGATGATAGCGGTTGGCGAGCTTTCGACTTCGTCGATCACCTGCCGCAGCCGCTTCTCGAACTCGCCTTTCACCCCGGCGCCCGCTTGCATCAGGCCGATGTCGAGCGAGCGAACGGTCACACCTTCCAGTGCGGGCGGAACGTCGCCGTCGGCAATCCGCCGGGCGAAACCTTCGGCCACCGCCGTCTTGCCCACGCCCGCCTCGCCCACGAGAATAGGATTGTTCTGACGGCGGCGCAGAAGGATATCGACGACCTGGCGGATTTCCGCATCGCGACCGACGATGCGGTCGATCTCTCCGGCCCGCGCTTTCGCGGTAAGATCGACCGAATACTTCGCCAGAGCCTCGCCCCGTCCGGACGAAATCGTCCCCGGTTCCCCGGCAGTTTCCCCGGCGGCAGGCACCGGGCCTGTGCGCTCGGTGGTCTCGGCCGAGGCAGCGATAATCTCGTCGAAAGCGTCACCGAGGCGATCGGCGCTGACCTTGCGCCATTCGCCGCTGAGCGAATGGAGCGCATTACGCAGGGTCGGCGTCTTGAGCATGCCATAAAGCAGGTGCCCCGAACGCACTCGACCGGCACCGAGCTGGAGAGATGCGTAAAGCCAGCCCTTCTCGATTGCTTCCTCGATTTGTGGCGCGAAATCGGAAATGGCGCTGGCGCCGCGCGGCAACGCGTCGAGCGCCGCGACGACATCCTGCGTCAGGCGCGCGTCGTCGAGATCGAAGACGGAACGGATGGCCGCGATATCGTTACGCGGGTCCTGCAGGAGAATATGCACCCAGTGCACGAGTTCGACATAGGGGTTGCCCCGCATCTTGCAGAAGCTGGTTGCGGTCTCGATTGCTTTCAGGGGAACCGGGCCGAGGCGCTCGAACAGGGCGGTGCGGCTAATCTCGGACATTTACAGTTCCCCTGTGCTTTGTGAGCGGGCGGTATGGGCCGGTCTCATGCGCCGTAAATGCGCGTCGGAGCGGACGCGGTCCGTTTGTTTCGGGCTCATCCAGCCGGTCCAGCCGAGCCGGGTTCGGCCATCAAGGCGCGCGGGCGGGACGTCCCGTTCGGGAATGTCGATGCGGATGTCCCATTCGAGGTGGCTCGGCGCGAAAGCGTCGAGCGCTTCCGATGCGATCGTGAAGCGCGGCTGGCCGGGCAGCAGTTTCTCGAACTCCGCGAAAGAACGCGCTCCGATAGCCACGCTGAAACTGTCGGACGCGGTACGGATGCGGCCGCCCAGCACGACATCCTGTCCCAGTGTCGCAAAATTGCGGCCGAGACGGCTGCGATCCTCGTCCTCGATTTCTCGCCAGCGCGGCTGATACTCGATGACCCGAACCGGCTGGCCGAGCAGATGCCCCAGCGAATCCTCGATCCCGATCGCGCTGCGGCGCGAGGCGAACAGCGAGGCATAGTGGACCCGCGCGCGCGCCGGGAAGGCCGCGCGATCCGAAACGCCCTCGGAGGCGCCGGAAAGAAAAGCTAGGTAATCGGCAAATCTGTCGTCGGCAGGACGGTCCGCCTGGACCGCCGGCTGCGAATCCGCCCAGGCCCGGTAGAAGAACTGCAACATGCGGTTCGCCAGCACGTCCAGCCACCTGCCGAAGGGGCGCTGCTTCGCGTAGCGATGCTCGAATGTCGCAAATTCGGTAAGATGGGTCGGCAGCGGCCCCGCCGGGCCGGTGAGCCCCAGCCAGTACCCGTTGAGCTGCGCCCGCTCGCCACGAAACTCCACCGAGTGCAGCGTCGGCGCCGGAAAAGACATGGCCGGCACCTGGGCCAGATCAACGATGCTCTGGTCCGGCCGACGGGCATGGCCGAGACGCGGCAGACCGGGCGCGCGCGCCTCTGCTCCGCGCACGGCCGGAAACATCCCGAAACGGCGGGCATTCGCCTTGATCCGGTCGAGGAAGGTCAGATGGAGTGGCGTCTGCCCATGCGCGGCGGCCATTGCGCGACATCCCCCTCGTTCGGACTGTGGAAGTGACATTCGGTAAACGCATTGATGCTGGCGAACTCGGCCAGAAAGCGTTCCAGAACGGCGGTGAACAGGAACATGCCGCTCTTGTCGAAAGCGGCGTCGTCCAGCTTGATGCGAATGCGATGCCCGCGCGCCAGTGCCATCCGGTCGAGGCCCGGTACCCGCCGCATCACCTTGCTTGAGCGGATAGCCTGAACTCCGTCGATCTGGCGGCGCAGCGCTGCCTCGTCTTGTTGCCCGTAAAGCGCCAGGTGATCTCGCAGCGCCGAGGGATCCTCGTGATCTTCCGGAGCGAGTGTTGCATAGTTTGGCGTGAGATGGGCAATCACGCGCCAGGCCGCATCGCCCAGCCCCAGCGGGGCACGCGGGCGCGTCGGCGCCCGCAGCACGGTAACGGCGCGCGCCGGGACGCCCGAAGCGGTAAAATGGTTCGCGCCGCGAAACGACAGCAGTTCGGGCAGTTCCCGGTTGGTGACGAGCGCCCGCACGGACAGTTCGTGCACGTCGTCCAGCCGCGAGGCGTCGCCAGGCGAAGTCAGGCTGATCCAGGTATCGGTGCCGACATACTCGCTACGTCGCCGCAGGCGCCTTTCGCGGGTCGACAGCCTGCGCGGCCTTAGCTGCGTCGAATAGAACAGTGCCTCGCGCCAGTCGTAGAGCAGTGCCCCGAAGGCATAGAGCGGGGCCACCGTTCGCGGATCGAGATTGTCACGCGCGTAGGCCTTGACCTCTAGCAGCCGGAAGACTTCGAAATCATGCCGCCGGGTGCGGTCCGGGATGACATGAAGCTCGTGATCGTGCGGGCGGACCTGCACGCGGTCCAGCTGTTTCTCGAAAAGATTGATCGCTGGCGACGCGAAGAGCTTGAAGTTGCTCTTGTCAACAGCGCGCGCGAGCGTGGGGGAAGCGCGCGAGAACAGCAGCACGACATCGCACATCTGCGGCGCAGCGCGAAAGGCCCGATCGAGACCCTTGAGACGCGCGAAGAGAAAGCGTTCGGGACAGGCGAAGTATTCGGATAGCAGGCGATAGCCGCGAAACGAGCGTTGCTCTGCCGGAAGCAGCGCCTCGTCATCCTCGAAGCCGACCTGCTCCGGAAGCGGCAGGGACATCCACGACGCATTGGCCGGTGCATCCGCCGAGCGCGCGAGCACGCCCAGGGTTTCACCGATGATCTGCCGGTAGAGTTCATTGGGAACGGCTTCGGCGCCATGCAAGTGGATCGGCAGGTCCTTGACGCGGATCTGCGGCAGCTCGCAGCCCGGCGTCGCGGCGAAGCGCAGGCGCAGCCCGGCCTCGGCGCGGACGTCTCCTGTCCCGGCATAGGAGGCGACGGCCGCACGGGTCGACAGGTATTCCGCCTCGACGATGGCCAGCGGCCACATCGTCACCTCATGTCCGGTACGGAAGATCACCGGAACATTGTCCTGCGTGTTGGCCACGAGCTGCGTGCCGCGCGGGACGTGATGGCCGGTCAGCAGGTTCTGGTCGCCCTGCTTCGGCTCGAAGCCGGCGATGCAGATCGACGGCATCGGCGCAAGGTAATGCGGCTGGATCGCATGAAGCAAGTGCGAGGTGAATTCGGGATACTGGTCGGCCAGCTTGAGCTGGACGCGTGCGCCAAGGAAAGCCACGCCTTCCAGCAGCCGTTCGACATAGGGATCGGGGTCGGTGGGCGTCTTGAGCCCAAGCCGGCCTGCGACCGTCTCGTGCTCCTCGCCGAACTCCCGCGCGGCTTCGCGCAAATAGGCAAGCTCGTCGTTGTAATGGCGCAGAAGGCGCGGATCCATGCCGCTACTCCCGCACGTCGACGGACACCGTTTCCGGGTCCACTTCAGTCCGGAACTTTACCGGCATGGCCTGGGCGGCAGCGGTAATGTCGGCGCGAATGACGAACGTGACGGTGTTTGGCCGGTCGCCGTTCTCAGCCGGTTCCACGCTGAGCGTCTCTTCGGCGAGACGCGGCTCATATTGCCGGATCGCCTTGCGGATCTCGCGCGCGCGGGCAAGTATCGCCCGCCGGGTAAGCGGCTTGCCCGCCAGGTCGCTCAGCCCATAGTTCAGCACGGAGTTCTGAACATGGGGATAGGCCTCAAGATCGTATAGCGCTTCAAGATTGGTCGTGTTGAGCAGCCACGCCAGTTCGCGCCTGATCGTGCCGCGCAGCGCCGCCTCGTTGAAGCGATCGAGACGCGGCACAGCGTAGTGCCGGAACTTTTCGCGCGACACTTCGGGCGCTTCGGAATGGATGTCCTTCAGCCCGGAAATTTCTATGTCCGCCACCAGCTTGTCGAACAGCGTGGGCGTGAGACGGTGGCTTACGGCCATGGCGATCAGTCGAAACTCAGATCGCGCAGCATCAGCAGCCCGCGCTCCTCGCCGTCGGAAAGCATCCAGAGACGTTGCCCTGACCCACGATCGCCCCATTCGTCGGCATGCCACCATGTCGCACGGGCCATCCGCTCGTCGACTTCGCGCGAAATCTCGCTGCCCGGATAGCGCGAGGGCAGGAAACCGGCGACAGATTGTCCCGACTTGAAAGCGATCTGGACCGGATACCAGACGAGATCGCGCAGATCGCGCGGTCCTTCACTGGTGATGCGGGCGACCTGATCAAAAGGCTGAATTCCGTAGCGACCGCCGATGACCGCCTCGAAAGCGGGGCCGAAACGCGCATCGGCATCGGCGATCCACTCGAAAGGTTCGTCATTGAAGCGGCCGGGAGCGTCGGGGGCCGCATCGAAGGCCGCATTGCGCGCGGCGATCGCTTCCTCCGTCCGTCCGTTACCGAGGTGATGAAGGGCATCCACCAGCCCCTCGCACCAGTCGGATGCCGCATGCTGACGCGCCCGCTGACGCCCGGCAAGGACCTCTGCACGCTCCAGTTCGGCGTCGATCGCCTGGCCATAGGCAACAGCAAGCATCTGCGCCTCGCCCGAAAGCTGGGCGAGCGCCTGCAATTGTCGCCGTGCCTTATCCCACTCACCCGCTACCGCAAGCAACTGGAACAGGAACATGCGCGCCGCCTGGTCGGCGGGCTGCGTCCGCACGGTTTCGACCAGTGCGGCACGCGCACCGTCGAAATCGCCCGAACGCAGCAGGGTATCGGCATCCGCCATGGTGGGAACGGCTATCAGGCTGCGACGTTCTGGCGAATGTCGTAGCTGGCGGTGATGACGCCGCCATCCTTGCCGCCGGTACGGTTCTGCGGCTGGTAGTCGAACGTCACCTTCGCGGTATTGAAGACGATCGATTCCATGATCGCGTCGCCGTGGCTCGCGCCCTGGTTGTCGATCGAGGAGACGATTACGTCTTCCAGCTTGATCTTGTAGTAGACCAGCGGATTGCGATCATCGCCCGCCTTCTGCGAGTAGATGATGATCTCCTTGATGTGACGGCCCGACGCACAGGCGCTGAACAGCTTGGGCGAGGACTTGTCGACTTCCTTGGTGATCGAGATATCGCGGATCTCGGCCTTGCCGGCACCACCGCCGGCACCGCCGGTGTGGAACGAACCGTGCTGGGCGGCGCCGAAGTTGAAGGAAATAATATCGATTTCCTTCTCGTGACCCTTCTTTTGGCTTTCACCCTCGATACCGTCAATCTTCAGGAATAGGTCAACTGCCATTAGTTATCTCCTGTAAATACTCATCGCCAAAAGCGACAATAATTCCCATTCATTGCGATAGACTAACACTTCACCGCAGAAAAATCGACTCGTCCCGAATATCAGGCAGTTCGTGGCAATCTGGAAACCATGCTGAGCGCGATATCCATTCCTTCCAGCTGATAGTGCGGAACGAACATGAACTTGCCTTGGTAGTATCCCGGATTCTCTTCGTCCGGGACGACCTCGATTTTGGCATCCTTGAGCGGCAGACGCGCCTTGGTCTCCTCGCTCGACAGTGCCGGAGAGCCGTCTACATATTGAAGAACCCAGTTGTGCAGATCGCGCTGCAGTTGATCCGCCTCGCGGTTGCCGCCCACCCAGTCGCGCACCATGCACTTCAGATAGTGCGCGAAACGGCAACTGGCGAAGATGTAGGGAAGCCGTGCCGAAAGGTTGGCGTTGGCGGTGGCATCCACGTTCTCGTAGTTCTTGGCGCGGTGCAGTGTCTGGGCACCGATGAAGGTCGCCTGGTCGCTGTTCTTGCGGTGGATCAGCGCAATCATGCCGGCGGCGGAAAGTTCCGCCTCGCGGCGATCCGAGATCGCAATTTCGGTCGGGCACTTGTAGTCCACGCCGCCCTCGTCAGTCGGGAAAGTCGCGGTCGGCAGACCTTCGACAGTGCCGCCCGACTCAACCCCGCGGATGCGAGTGCACCAGCCATAGGTGTTGAAGGCCTCGGTGATCCGGGTGCCCATGGCATAAGAGGCATTCAGCCACAGGTGGCGGTCATGCTCGCCGCCGGTTTCCTCTTCGAAATCGAATTCGTCGACCGGTTCGGTCTTGGCGCCGTAGACCGGACGCCCCAGGAAACGCGGCATCGTCAGCGACATGTAGCGGCTGTCGTCCGAAGCACGGAAAGTGCGCCAGGCCATGTATTCCTGCGCGTCGAACAGCTTGCCGAGGTCGCGCGGATTGGCCAATTCGGTCCAGCTTTCCATGCCGAAGAGCGGCGGCGCAGCGGCAGCGATGAAGGGCGCGTGCGCCGCAGCGCCGATCTTCGCGAGACCCTTCATCACTTCCAGGTTGGGCGCGGTGTGGTCGAAGTAGTAATCGCAGACGAAAGCGCCGTAAGGCTGACCGCCAAGCTGCCCGAACTCGGATTCGTAGACTTTCTTGAAGAGCGGGCTCTGATCCCATGCCGCGTCGCGATACTGGCGGAACATCTTGCGACATTCCTCCTTCGACATGTTCATGACGCGGATCTTCATGTCCTTGCCGGTCGAAGTGTTCATCACCATGTAGTGGAGACCGCGCCACGCGCTCTCGAGCGCCTGGAACTCCTCATTGTGCAGGATCTGGTTGACCTGTTCGGTCAGCTTGCGATCGAGCTCCGCACGCAGGGCATCGACGGTCGAATAGACGTCGTCACCGATGATCGATGCATTTTCGAGCGCCTGGTGCGCCAGGGTCTTGACCGATTCCTCGATCCGGTTCTTGCGGACGTCGTCTGCGGGCCTGAACTCCTTCTGGAGCAGCGCCGAGAAATCGTCAACTTGCGCGCTGTCGGACTGGAGTGATGCGGCGGCGCCCTGAACTGCCTCTTGTGCCATCTTGCCTATCCCCGATCTCAGGCCTGTTCGGCCGAATTGGCTTCGTTCTTCGCTGCATCAGCGGAAGAGAGTGCGGAAAGCAGTGCTGGATCCTTCAGCACCTTTTCGAGCAACTGCTGCGCACCTTCCTTGCCGTCCATGTAGACGAGCAGGTCCTGCAGCTTCTGCCGCGCTTCCAGCAGCTGCGCGAGCGCGGGCACGTTCTTCACCACTTCGCCCGGCAGGAAATCGTTGATCGACTTGAACGTCAGGTCGACAGCCAGCTTGCCGTCGCCAGTGAGGGTATTGTCAACCGCGAAAGCGGCACGAGGAGCGATCGCCTCCATGCGCTCGTCGAAATTGTCGATGTCGAACTCGACGAAATCGCGCTTGGCGACGTCCTTCTTGTCAACCAGGCTCTTGCCCGAGAGATCGGAAAGAACGCCCATCACAAACGGAAGTTCGATCTTCTGACGCGAACCGTAAGTCTCCACTTCATATTCGATATGAACGCGAGGCGCCCGGTTTTCCTTGATGAAGCGCTGACCACTCTTTGAATTCATGGCTTTTCCCGCCTTTCGCTGGCCAGTGAAGGCCGTTAACTGGTCGATCCCTATCGAAATCGAATGATATCCCGGTTAGTAATCGGAGCTGTCTTCGTTAGTTCTGGTTAACAGAACCGAACCCGCTTCCGAGACACTGTTCGGAGCGATATCTTCCAATAATGCCATGAAATCCATGTTTATCCACCCCCTTACCCGACGCAATGCAACGAGTATTGGGCTGGAAGGTTCCCGGCGCGAATAATAATCCGATATCGCATCGAGTGCCCGCGCCACGTCTTCTCGCGAATCGAGACGCCCGATACCGCGCTGAGCGGTGCTTTCGGACGCCTCCTCCGATATAGCTGCGTCACCATCATCCTGTGCGGGTTCGGTAAGAACGTAAGGCACGAGCGAACGGCGGATGGCATCCAGCGCCTGATAGGTCGCCTTGAAGTCGGTTCCGGTCTCGTCGCCTGCATTGGCCATCAGTACGTTGTCCACACGTTCGATGGCCCCCCGCACGAGCGCCAGATAGGCGAGCACCTGCTCCAGCCCTTCCGGCGGCGTCTCCTCGATCGCATGACGGAACATACCGAAACCGTCGGCCGCATCGCCTTCCGTCTCGAAACGCTCGAGGTCTTCGGCGGTGTAGGAGCCGAGCCGAGGATGATCCACCAGCACGATACGCTTCAATGGTCCCAGAAACGTGCCGATCCGAGCCAGGGATTCGCAGGCCCCGCGCCTGCCGATGAAACCGTAGTCTTCGAGAGACGGGTGCAGGACTTCCCAGTACTGCTCCATAAGCCCGGCCAGCATCTCACAGCCGGTAGCGACGACGTCGATTCGTCCCATGCGCGCACCGGCGCGGGCGAGATAGACGGCCAGCCAGATATCCTTGGAAAGACGGCTCTGCCCTTCGATCAGTGCAACGATCCCGCGCCAGTCGACGGAGGCCGCATCCGCCTCGAAAGCCTGCTCGATCTGCTGCCGATCGGGATGATCGAACAAGTCTTCGCCGCCCGGCGCCTCTCCGGATACAGGCGCCAGCAATTCATCAAGCGTCATCACAGCCAGGTTCCCCTCCCGCAACAGCCACACCCTCCGTCAGCCCGCAGGCGACAGGATCAAGGAATGAGCTTTGCCTCCACTCGGCGATTACGGGTGTCGGAAGCACTACGCCCCGACAGCGGCATGCTGGGACCGAAGCCGCGCACCTCGATCCGGGAACGCTCGACCCCTTGCTGCGATAGAAAATCGGCCACCGCCTGGGCTCGGCGGCGGGACAAGTCCATGTTCGCACTGAGGCCGCCGAGCGAATCGGTGTGCCCCTCGATCAGGAAACGCTTGCCGGAAAGCTCGGGCATAAGCAGCGACTTGGCGAACACCCGTGCCTTTGCCTGCCCATCCGCCGTGATCTGGCTGGAATTGAGCTTGAAGCCGATCATAAGGTCTGCCCGTGCCCCCGCTGCGGCGTTACGCAAACCGCCCGTCGCTCTCCCGCCCAGCGGCGGGCGCGCCGCCACTGCCTGAGACGCCTGAACGGTGCGCGGACCGCCGACACCGGCAGACCCGCGGGAGGACTTGGCAGGGAGGCTTCGCGAGGGCGACGTATCGCGGCGGCTACCGAAAGTTGTTCCGGCTGGCTTACCACCGCCCGTGTCCGGGCGGGCGATGCGGAACCCTTCCGTAACTCCCGAATCGTCGGCTACGGCGGTCTCGACTGTATCGGCGCCACCGCATTTGCCCGCGAAGATGCACAAGTACCCTTCAACCGAAGGCTCTTGGCTCTCTTGGGCAATCGCAGGCATGGCAATCGCTACCGCCAAGCCCGCGAATGCGGTTGGAATTACAGTTCGCATCAAGCCCTCTTCGGCTAATGAGTCCGCCCCCGGAAGGTTTATCCTACTTTGACAATTCCGCTCCGACAAGGATGAAAGCTCTCAAAAATATAACAACCTCCGTTAGATGCTTGCATTGCAGGTGTAGGATAAGCCAGATGTACCCTGGAATAATCACGTCGGAGGCCGATTTGGCAGGCACATCAAGACTGTCGGAAATGTCGATCGACCTGGGCGATGAGCAGGTCGAACTTGAGCGCATCGATTGCATCGAAACGCTTAGCGCTCCGTTTACTATTACTGTTGACCTTTTTGCTCCGCTTGAAATCGACCTGCAGCCCCATCTCGGCAAGCCCTGCTCCCTCAAGGTGCGGGAAGACGACGTCCTGCAACGCTACTTCCACGGGCTCGTGATCTCGGGCGAGCAGATCGACGAGACGCCTTCAGGGCATCGCTATCGCCTTGCCCTGAAGCCCTGGAGCTACTTCCTCGCTCAGAACCGATCGATGGCAATCTTCCAGGATCTCACGGCCCAGGATATTATCGGCCAGATCTTCCAGCGCGCGGGCATCTCCGACTTCGAATTCAAGCTTTCGAGCAGTCCTCGTCCGCGTGCCTACTGTGTCCAGTACCAAGAAAGCGACTTCGCGTTCGTATCGCGGCTGATGGAAGAAGAGGGATTTTACTACTTCTTCCGACACCAGGCGGATCGGCACGTCATGGTCATCTGTAACGCGCCGTCCTCCCACGTCGCGGGCACGCCCCCTACGCTGACTTACGCACCCAATTCGATTTCAGTGTTCATGGTTGATTCCGCTGAGCGCGCCAGCGGCGGACGCCATCATCTGCAGAGCTGGCGCGAGAAGGTGAGCACGCAGGCCGGCTCGCTCGTGACCATGCGAGACTGGGATTTTCGAGCGCCGAACCGTTTCGTGGAAGCAAAGACCCAGAGTGAGGCACAGCACCAGCGCGACGATCAGGAAATCTATGTCTATCCCGGGCGCTTCTACCATGAATCGATCGGTACTGGTGACATCGAAACGCATGGGGGCGAACGCAGCGATACGATGATGAACGCCATGCGCGCGCAGCGCCGGGTATTTACGGGCTCTTCGCAAGCGGCAGGACTCTCGTGCGGCTTCAAGGTTGCGGTGACGGGCCATCAGATCGGCCGAATGAACGGCGATTACCTGATCCTGTCGGCCTATCACAGTATCGTCGCGGAGAGCTATCGTAGCGGCGCGCACGCGCACGAGGCGTCCTTCAACGTCCGCTTCGAAGCGATCCCTGCAGAGACGCGGTTCCATCCTCCACAGTCCACCCCGCGTCCTGTCGTACAGGGACTGGAGACGGCCGTGATATCCGGGCCGGAGGGAGAGGAAATCTTCACCGACGAATATGGCAGGGTGAAAGTGCGCTTCCACTGGGACCGAGAAACCACGCCTGGCGAGGCGGCGACCTGCTGGATCCGCGTGTCGCAGACCGGCGGCCTCGGCAATCTCATCCTGCCGCGCGTCGGGCACGAAGTGCTGGTGGACTTTCTGGGCGGCGATCCGGATCGGCCGGTCGTAGTCGGGCGCGTGTTCAATGCCAACCATATGCCGATCTACCCGCTGCCCGCGAACAAGACCCGCGCCTTGTGGCGCACCAAGCGCTATGGCGAGGCCGAGGCCTACCCCGAAGCACAGGCGCTTGACAGCGGCGCGCCGGGCGCCAACGAAATTCGGTTCGAGGACAAGACCGGCGCCGAAGAGCTCTACGTCCACGCCGAGCGTTTTATGAACACTCGCATTCGCTTGGACGAGACCCGCCACGTCGGCCGCAACCAGTCGGTGAAAATCGGCCTGGACCATGACGAGACCATCCACCGCGACGAGAGCCTCAAAGTGGGGCGTGACCAGGATGTCGAAGTCGTCGAACAGCGCCGCACCAAGGTGGGCAAGGACGATGTTCTCGATGTCGTCCAGTCGTTCAAGCTTACAGCCAATACCAGCATCGAACTTCAGGTGGGACAGTCCAGGATCGAGATACGGCCCACGTCGATTTCGATCAGCGCCCCCAACATTACCGTCAGCGGCACCGCATCGGTCTCGATCGAGGCCCCCGAAACCTCGGCCGACGGCAAAGGCACCCTAACCCTGACCGGCGGACTCGTCCGAATCAATTAAAGACGTTAGCATCGGCCCGACATGAGCGAGTGGCGAACCATCCACCTTACCCAGGCCCGTCAGGTAGCGGCTCTGATGGACCTCAAAACCGAGCTGCCCGCGCCGGAGGTTTCCGTTCGCTCTCGCTACGAAGAACTGAAGCGGCACGACGTCTCGCAGGCCTTGAACTTTCTGGTCCATGCCCTACCCCGCCGCGAAGCCGTTCACTGGGCGGCCGACCGGGTCATCGAAGCGAGCCTCTCCGCTCCGCCGCCGACGCGCGAGCAGCAGGCGACGCGCGAAGCCATACGGGACTGGCTGGAGGGACCGGACGACCGCACGCGGCGCCTTGTCCATGAACGCGCCCAGGCCCTTCCACGCGACTTGCCAGAGCGTAGCCTGGCGGGAGCGATCTTCTATTCCGGAGGCTCGATCGCGCCGGCAGGGGCCGCGCCGATCCTGCCCGTGCCGGGCCTAGCCAACCGCCTCGCCGCAACCGCAGTGATCCAGGCCGCCTATCTCGGTGAGGATGCGAAAGCCTTCGTCGCGCGCGCGCTCCACGAGGCGGAAGTCGTGGCAGAACATGGCTTCAGGCGAACAGCCGGCGAGCGTAGCGCCGCATGATGCTTCGTCTCAGCATCGTGAATACGGACAGCGCCACGCTCGGTAACGGCGCTCCGGTCGAATTCAGCCTCGATAGGCGCGGCGCGCTGATCGGCCGCTCGCCCAGTTGCGACTGGAGCCTGCCCGATGCCCGCAATCACATCTCCTCGCGCCACTGCGAAATCCGCTTTCAGGATGGTCGCTATGTCCTGAGCGATACCAGCATGAACGGCACGTTCCTCAACGACCGGCCCGACCGGATGATGCAGCCGCAAGCGCTGAACGATGGCGACGTGCTGACCATCGGCCATTACCGGATCCGGGTGGCACTGTCCCAGGGGTTCGCCTTTCCACAGGTCGGAGCCGGGACAACGTCCGATGGGGCAGGACATGGCGGAGGAATACCGCCCCGCGCGGCACCGGCGCCAAGCGGCTGGGATACCTGGGGCGCGCCGACACCCGCTTCCTCCCATCCGTCGCCCTCCTCCGATCCTCAGGCGCCGTCTTTTCCGGCCTCCGATAGCGGCTGGGGCAACCCTGCGGAAACGAATGGTGGCGGATGGGCGCCGACCCCGTTTGCATCCGAAGGATGGGGACAGCCGCCGGTTCCCGCCGGTTCCCGGAGCAACGCCGCGCAAGGTCACTCCGACGCCTGGGGAAGCGCCCCGGTATCGCCTTCGATTTCCGGCAATGACAGCTGGGGGCCCATGCCCGGCACCGCCCCCGATTCCAATGGACCGGTATCCTCTGCCTGGGCGAGGGCCGAAGCGCCGCGGCAACCGGCATCGGAATGGTCGAGCGCCGCGCCGGACCGTCCCCCCGCCCCGGCCCCGGACGACATCTGGGGACGGCTGGCCGAAGGAAATGTCGTCGATTGGGCACGCGGCGGTTTCGGGCAACCGATCAACGCAGCGCCCGATCCCCTCGGACTGAACCCGCAGCCGAAGGACATTCTGGGTGTAGCGCCCGCCAATCCCTTCGATCGCGCCACGCCCTGGTCGGATGCCCCACCCGCCCCGACAGGCGCGCCCGTATCGGACATGCATTTCGCGATGCCGCGCGTGCAGGACGAGGCACCGTTCAGCACCGACGCCGCGCGCGCTGCTCCGCAAGCACCGCCCCCATCCCCGCCCGCTCCGCCGGCAACCGATGCGCTGCTGGCGGCATTCCTGCGTGCCGCCGGCGTGGAAGCGAGCGTATCGCCGCGTAATCCCGCCCTTCTGGAGCGCGCCGGCAGGCTGTTCCATCGTCTGGTCGCCGGGCTCGTGGTCATGGTCGAGGCACGGGCACGGGCAAAGTCGCAGATGGGGGCGCAATCGACTGCATTCGAAGTCGACGGCAACAACCCGATCAAGTTCTCCCGCACTCCGGAGGACGCGATCACGGCCTTGCTCAATCCGCCCGCGCGCGGTTTCCTGGATGCCGGACCGGCGATCGAGGAGGCCTTCTTCGATCTTCAGTCGCACCAGCTCGCAACCCTGCGCGCCATGCAGGGCGCGCTGCGCACGACGCTCGAGCGCTTTTCACCGAACGCGATCCGCAAGCGTGCCGAAAGTCGCGGATTGCTCGCCCGGATACTTCCCGCAGCGCGCGATGCCGCCCTGTGGCAGGCTTACGAAAAGGAATTCGGCGGCGTCGCACAAGGATCGGACGAGGCGTTCATGGACATGTTCGCCAAGGAATTCCGCCGCGCCTACGAGGATCAGGTGCGCGAGCGCAAGACAGGCGGCTGAGTGCTATTCGCGCACTTCATCCACGGTCTTGAACCATACCATCTGGGCCTGCCAGCCACGGTCGGCCGCCTCCGAGACGAAACGCGTTGTCCATTCCGGCCCGCGCCTGCCGATCGGCGGTGCGATCACGTCCTTTTCGAACGGCCCCTTGCCGGTCAGCAGCAGGACCCCTGACCAGCCGCCGTGGTTGACGTCCAGCTGCATCTGGTAGCGGTCGCTCCCCTGATCCGTCACGATGCGGGTTTCGCGGGCCAGCTTCTGCAATGCTTCCCGCCCCAGCACCCCGGTCCCCGGCCCTGAGAATTCCGGCGCGATCACGCCCGAAGGTTCGAGGCCGATCAGCGCGAAGTCGGACTTGGGATCGTCGATCGCCAGTTGCAGCACGACGTTCGCGGCACGCTCACCGGGATAGCCGGTCTGCGCGGGATCGTCGGGCTGCATGCGCATCTCGAACTTGCGCTGCGGCACCGCGAGCTGACGGGAGTCCGGCGCCCGCACCTGACGATAGGTATCCAGCGCCGAGCAGCCCGACTGGGTGATCTGCGCGACATCGCTGAAATCGATGTTCGCTTCCCGGATGTCATGCTGGGCAAGCGCCTGCGATATCTCGTTCTGCGCCGCCGCGGGATTGCCCGCGACACCGGCCAGCGCGACATCGGGGCCGCCCTTTCCCGGCTTGATATCGACGATCTGGAGCCAGGTGCAACTGACCGAAGGCAGCACGGAATCGATCGTCGAACGCGCGAGCTGAACCGGGTTGGCGCCTGCCGGCGCAATCGTCGGCCCCGCTATCGGCGGCCGTTCGCCGGTACGCATGGCGATCCACACTCCGGCTGCCGCAAGCAGGGCGAGTGCCAGCCCGCCTGTAGCCCACTTGAGCCAGGCCGGACCGGAGCCTTGCTCCTCTCCTGTCGGCTTCGGCGGACTTAGCTGCGCCTCGATCCTTTCGACCTCCACGAGCACATCCGCCATCGACCGCAGCCGCTGCGCAGGGTCCGGCTGGAGCATGGCGGCCAGCAGCGGCCTCAAGGGCTCGGCCAGGCTCGTCAGGTCCGGAACCAGCCGCCGCTTGTTGACGGCATCCACCAGCGATCCGCCCATCGCCACGTCCCGCCCTTGCGCGATCGCGAGCAAGACCAGACCCAGACTGTAGATATCGGTCCAGGGGCCGATTTCGCGGCCGAAATCCCCGAGCTGCTCGGGAGCGACGTAATTGAGCTTTCCGGCAAAGCCATCGCCGACGATCGTGGCGCTGCCGGGGTCCATCTCCTTGGCGATGCCGAAGTCGATGATCTTGGCTTTCGCAAGCAGTCCGCCTTCGAGCAGGACATTGTCCGGCGCGATATCCCGGTGAATCGCGCCGAGCCGGTGGGCGGCATCCAGCCCCTTGGCCAGCCGCCGCATAAGGGCAAGCAGTTCAGCGGTGTCCGGCCTGATCCGCCCCAGTTCCTGGGAAAGGTTCGCGCCGTCGATATAGTCGGTGACGATGTAGAGCACGCCCAGTTGCGGCTCCTGCGCCAGGACGCGATACTGGACGAGCGCGTCGTGACGCAACCCGGTCAGCGTGCGCGCCTCCTTGCGGAACATCTGCGTGACGTTGGGATCCGCCGCGAGGGCGGGCAGGATCACCTTGATCGCGACGCGCTCGCCGCTGGTGACGTTCACGCCCTCGAAAACCTCGCCCATGCCGCCGCGGGCAATGAACCGCCTGACCTCGAAGATATGGTTGAGCACATCGCCGACTTGGATCGTGACCTGGGCCTGGCGCGGCGCGAAAGTGGTCGGCGAAGGGCTATTCGTCCCTCCCGCCGGAAATCCGGTGGCGCCGTCCGAGATCGGCACGAATACGGTCTTGGGGTCTTCGGGATTGCCCGATTCGTCGTTCATCGCTGCACACCTCCTGCGGCCTGCGGCAGGGCGAGACGGGTCGCCTCGCTCGCCGCCACGATCACGGCAGTGACATTGTCGGGCGCCTGCCGTTCCAGCGTCAGCGCGATCAGGTGATCGAGCGCCGCCCGGTGGCCCTCCTGCGCAAGGACCGCAGTGATTTCCTCGTCCGCGATCCGGCCTGTAAGCCCGTCGCTGCATAGTAGGAAAACGTCTCCCGGCTGCGCTTCATCGGTGATGACGTCCACGGCCAGACCTGCCTGAGCGCCCACGGCGCGGGCCAGAACATGGGCCATCGGATGACCGGCAGCATCTTCGGGTGCGATGAGGCCGCGGTCGACCATGGCCTGGACCTGGCTGTGGTCGCTGGTCAACTGATGGAGTACGCCGCCGCGCAGCAGATAACCCCGGCTGTCGCCCACCCAGAACAGCGCGAAATGCGCGCCGCTGACATGGAGCACGACGACGGTGGAACCCATCTGCACGCCTTGCTTCCCCGCCTCCGCGAAGATCCGCGCATTGGCGCCGTGAATGGCATCGGCAATTGCGGTGCAGTCGGCGTTGAAGTCATGGGAGAGCGTAACTTCGCTGATCGCCCCGGTGATCGCTGCGGAAGCCCACTCCCCTTTCTCGTGCCCGCCCATGCCGTCCGCGACCACCCATATCGAGCGTTCGGGCGAGAACCAGTAGCTGTCTTCGTTATTCGTCCGCACACAGCCGACGTGCGTGGCCCCGAAACTTTCGAGGCGAAGCTGCGACATCACGAATCCTCCTTGGCTTGCAGCATCTGCATCAGGAGCCGCACGGGCAGGCGGCCCGCCAAGGCACCGGGCGGGAACCCTTCGCCGCCGTCCGACCACCACCCCGGCACGGTTCTGTCGGTCCGGCACGGCGGCACACTTATATCGAAGGCCGCCGTTTGCGCAGCCAGCTGATCCGCATCCCAGCCGCCCGCGAAAGCCCGGTGGAGCATTTCCTCGCACCACCGGGCGGCAGCCTCCCGGCGTCCTTCACCGATCCCCAGAAGTGCGAGATAAATGGGAAAGCGCCGCCCCGCGCGGTCGATCGAAGGCGCCAGCACCCCGGCATCGCCGAAGTCCCCTTCCCCGTGCAGGAAGAACCAGGGCGGCGCCCGGTCATAGAGATCGTCGAAGGCCTCCGCCAGCAGCGTGCGGGCCTCGTCGATCTCGTGCGAGAGCCAGCGATCGAGCACATCGCGCTCGCCCGCCGCCAGCCCGCGCGCGATGAAATCGCCATGGCCGGGCAATTTCCCGAAGAGCTGCACGGCCGGTTGCCTTCGCGCCGTCACAGCGCCACCGGGCATCGGAATGACCAGAGATCGCCGCGACTGAAAGGATTGCGCTGGCTTGGCAGTTCGACGGCGAGCGTGGCGCTGACGGCGCCTTCGCCGAACCGTGCGCGGATCGTTCGGGCACCCGCGTTTTCCTTTGTAGCCGTGCCCATCAGTCGGAACAGCGCCCAGGGACCTTCCGCATCGAAGCGGCGCAGTTCCTGGCCGTCGGGGCCGTAAAGCACGACTTCGGCATGGGGCACACCGCCCGACAGCGACCAGAGCAGCGGGCGCGGCTGGTTCTGCGCCGCGTCGAAGCGGTAGCTGGCGCCGCCGTTGGCCATTGCCACGGCGCTGACGCCGCTGCCCAGCGCCGCCATCGATACCCGGATCGTCAGCCCGCCCGCCAGCATGTCACGAATCTGCGCCGCTTTGGCGAACTGCTCGGGACTGGCCGGATCAAGGGTGCGGGCAAGCGGATCGTCCTCGCGCCAGCGCCAGATCGGGCCGCTGGTGTCGATCAGTGGGTTCAGCCGCTGCTGGACGAACGAATCAAGCGCTCCGCCCATGCCGAAGACGCGCAGGACGCTCGCCGCCGAGGCATCCCCGGCTGCTCCGAAAAAAGGGAACCGCTCCTTGGCAGCCTCCTGACAGGCGGGAAGCACGGCCTGGAGATAGGCATCGGCCACCGCGCCTTTCGCCGCGCTGACTTGTGCGGCCGCCCCGCCCCCTGCCGCGGCCTTCACGAAGCCTTGGAGTTGCGGCGGCGCACCGGCAGCAGCGGCCTGAACCGAAGCCATCGCGGTTGCCATCTGCGCCTGGGTCGCATCGGCACCGCCGCCGCCGCCGATCGACCGCGCGGCGATCACCGCCTGCCCGGCTTCCTTGAGCGCAGCCACGAACTCGTCGACCGGGGCGGGGTTCTTGCCGTCACCGACATAGTCGTGCAGCGGGCGGAAATAGTTGGTGATCTCGGCCCCGGCATCCAGTCCCGTCGCCCGGCCCTCGGTAGCGTCGCCGACATAGCGCCCGAGGCCCGAGCGGTTGATCCGTTCCTGCACCATCCGCTTGCCGACCGCCTGGGCGCCGCCATCGAAGATCGTGTTCTTGCGCAGTTCGAGCAGGATCCGCTTGACCGGCGATGGGCTCTTGGTCACGGCCCCGAAAGCGGCGGGATCGCGGAAGTAATCGCCCGGCTGCATCGCCGCGATAACGGTTTCCCAGGCCGCGATATAGTCCTTGGCATAGAGACCGGCGATGCCGGGGCGGATATTGCTCATCTCGTCGCGAACGCCGCCGGTATCGGCATCGCCGCCCAGCACCCAGAGGTCGCGCGCCAGGTCCTGCTGCACGGTGGCAAGTCCAACGACGTAGCTCTTCTCGAAGCCTTCGCGCGTGAAGAAATAGGGCACCCGCAACGAAAGCACCTGATCGCGATTGGCAAAGGCCGAGGCATCCCCCTGCGAGAGGACGCCCGACGCCTGCCAGTCGCCGCCCGCGCTTGCCGCCTTCTGCTTCATCACCGCATAGGCGCGGTCCGCCAGCGACAGGGTGCCGATCGCGCTGCGCGCGGCCGCGACCAGTTCGCCGTTGAGCGGCGGCTTGCGATCCGCCCAGACGCTCGCGAGGTCCTTGTCCTCCAGCAGGGCATCAAGGTGCTCCGCCAGTTGCTTGCGTTCGGACGCGCTGTCGGGCCCCGGAAAGACTTCGCCCGCCCAGTCGGCCGTGATCCAGCGGTGCACTGCCTTTGCGTCCATCGGCCCCTGCTGGCCGAGCATCAGATAGACCTTGAGCGGCTCGTAAAGCGCCATGGCGTCGCCGCCGCTGGCCGCCATGAACTGTTCCAGCCGCAGCATCAGCCGCGGCAGCATCACCCGGCGCAGGGCCTCGCGATAGCTTTCCTCGGCCTGGCGGCTGAGGCTGTCCTGATAGAGACCGAACGTCATGAGCAGCGGCGGACCACCGGCCCGGCTTTGCGCATAACCTCGCGGAAGGTTGCGCAGGCCGTTGAGCGCCGGAAGCGCCGCGCGCAAGTCTCCGTCGCTTTCGCGAACCTGCTTGAGATCGATTCCGGCATCGCGCAACTGGCCCCGCGCCGCTTCAGTCTGGGCCAGCATTTCGGACTGCAACATGCGGTTGCGCGCGAAACTCACTCCCCAGAGCGCGAGGACGACGAATGCCGCGATGCCCATTGCCGCAAGGCCGCCGATCAGGCGGGCGCGTTGACGCAGACGAGCCGCCGGATCGTGCGAGACCAGCCCGGCTTCCGGGAAAACCACTTCGCCAAGCAGGCGGTTGAGGAAATAGGCGCGACCCGAACCACCAGGGGCAGGCTGTGCCGGGCGATCGTAGATATCCGCCATGCCCGACAGAATGCGGTCGAGAGGGGCGCCCTGCTGCACGCCGCTGGTGAAATAGAACCCGCGCAGGCGTGCCGGTGCTTCCTCGCCCGTTGTGAACGTGCCTTCGAGAAAACGGGCGACGCGCGAACGAAGGGACTGGAACTGGGCCGGGAAACCGAGCAGGAGCGCGCGGCGCAAGGGATCGACTTCCTCGAAAAGGCGCTTGGCCTGCCGGTCCGCGACGGCCTGCGCAGTGCCGTCGAAGGCCCGCACGATCGCTTCCGCGCTCGGTTGCCCTTCGCTCCAGGCGAAGCTGTGGCCCAGTACGGCGCGGCGGCCCTCGACGTCGAGATCGTCGAAATACTCGGTGAACCCGGCGATCAGATCCGCCTTGGTGAGCAGGATGTAGACCGGTGCCGACACTTCGAGCGTCTGGCGCAGTTCGGTCAACCGACGCCGCACGGCCGCGGCATGGGAATCGATCCTGACACAGTCGGCCGCGAGCAGTTCATCGACGCCGATCGCAACGATCACGCCGTTGATCGGCTGGCGGGCGCGATGCTTGCGCAACAGGGCAAGGATCGAGGTCCACCCGCGCCGGTCGACCTGATAATCGGAATCCTGTGTGGTGTAGCGTCCGGCGGTGTCGACCATGACGGCTTCGTCGGCGAACCAGAAATCGAGATTGCGCGTACCGCCGACGCCCTTGACCGCGCTGTCGCTGAAAGGAAAACGCAGTCCCGAATTGAGCAGGGCCGTAGTCTTGCCCGCCCCCGGCGGGCCGATGATCACGTACCAGGGCCGCGTGTAGAGATAGTCGCGCCGCTTGCCCGAAGCCCCTTTGAGCTGCGCCAGGGCATCGCGCATGCGCTGGCCCAGGGCGCGATCTTCCTCGTCCTCGGCCGATGGCGCCAGTTCCTCGCCAAGCGCCCGCGCTGCCTTCTGCGCCTTGCGCCGCCGCAGGAAGGCGAAGGTGCTCCAGACCGCCGCCGCACCGAGCAGGCAGAGCAGCCGCACCCACCAGGGACGCAGGAAACCGATGAACAGCGGAAGTCCCACTGCCAGAAGCAGCGCCACGACCAGCGCGCAGGCGATCGTGACGAACCACCAGTTCTTCAACAGACGCATCCGATGCTCTCCGGTCAATATCGGCGAGGCACGATGATTTCGACGCGCCTGTTAAGGGATTTGCCCGATGCCGTGGAATTGGAGGCGATCGGCACGGTCTCGCCCATGCCCTTGGCGCTCACCCGGCCGGGATCGCTGAGCGTGTGGCGAACGATCGCGGCGACGGTCTCCGCCCGTGCCTGCGAAAGCGCCATGTTGTCGGGGAAGCTGAGATTGGCTACGCGATCGCTGTCGGCATGGCCTTCGACCAGGACATTGCCCTTTTCCTTCTCGATCGCCTCGCCGATGCGGCGGAACAGGGCCTCGCGCCCGGCTTCGAGCTGGTCGGAGCCCGAACGGAACAGCTGCCCGACGCTGGTGCGGACCCGCACGGTCTGCGCGTCCTCCTCCACCGTGACCAGTCCCTCGCGGATCTCGGGTTCGAGGAAACGGCGCAGTTCTGAAGCCTGGACGCTGCTGCTCGAAGGAAGCTCGGCTGCGGGCCGGGAAAGCGTCAGGCGATCGTCCGGCAGCAGGCCGAGCAAGGCCCCCGAAGGCGCATCACCGCCGGACATCAGGATAAGCCGCAGCACGATATAGACGAGCAGCAGCAGGGCTGCCGCAATCGCTCCGGCCAGGGCGAAAAGGTTCCACGGCCCGATCCGCCGCAGCGGCGCGTTCTCCCCGCGCCATTGCGGAGAAAGTTCGACCATCGACAGCGAACGAACGTGCTGGAGGCTGCCATGAAGCTTGGCCATGATCTCGTGAAGCCGCCGTTTGCCGTCGGGCATCACCCGAAACCGTCCCTCGAAACCCGCCGCAAGACAGGCGTGGTAGAGTTCGATGATGTCGAGATTGTCGGCCGGAGCGCGCAGCATGTCGTCGGTGAGCTGCCAGAAACGGTCGCCGCCGATGTTCTCCTGGAAGAACTGCACGACCATCGAGCGCCGTGCCCATTCCGCGCCGTCGGTGCCGATGTCGGGCAGGTTCTGCGCGATGTCGTCCACCGTCGCGCAGACCGCATACTTGGCACGCTGGCGCACTTCCTCGCGGTAATGCGGGGCGATCGCGCGATCGAAGGCCGAGATGATCTGCGTCGCCTCGCGGTGGAACTGCGGCATCGGCGCCCGGATGCGGCCAGCGCGGATGCCCGCCGCGAGCGCCAGCACCGGGGCCGCTTCGGCCAGCATGAGGTTGCGCAGACTGCGCGGCGTCGCCGGGCCAGGCACGTCATCCTCCGCCAGCCGCGAAGGCGCCAGCGCGGCCCCGGCAGGCTGCGGGCCGGAACGCGACAACGGCGGCGGCGCGCCGTAGCCGTGATCGACCGGCGGCGGCACGGACTGTCCGCTGCCTCCGCGCAGACTCTGAAGCGGCGAGGGCCGGAATACCGTCCGATTGCCGCTCTTGTCGTTATCGTCGCTGCTCATCGGCCGCTTTTCTTAACGCACCAGAGTTCGAGATTGAGCTGCGGCCAGTCTCCCGCGACATGAAGTCCGAGCGCGGGCGCGGTGAGTATGTCGCGCCAATCGGCCGCACCGCGGTCCAGTTCGAAATAGACGAAACCGGGCAGTACGCGGATCTGCGGGGGCGGTGTCGGGGTATGCCGCAAGGGCACGCCGGGCAGCGCGCTGTCCACGATCTGCCGCATCTTCTGGATCGCGCCGATCTTGGCGACCGAGGGAAAGAGCCCGCGAATTTCCTCAAGCGGAGAAGCTGCCGCCACGGCAAGATAGAAGTAACCGTGCTGATAGAGCGAATGGTCGGTGATCTTCGAGACGTAGGCGCCGGGTCCCGCATTTTCGAGCGGCAGTTGCACGGCCGAGCGATCGAATACGGCAGCCAGCATCGACTGCAGCAGGTCTATGACGGGATCGAAGCAGGTCTGCGGATTTTCGTGATCGTAGCGCGGCAGCGGCGGCGGCTTGCGCTCGGGCCGGATCATCGTCGCGATCTCGCCAGCCATCGCGATCAGGGTCTCGTAGAGCCGCTCGGGATGGAGCATCGGCAGCCGCTCGGCATGCTGGAGCGCCGGCAGCCAGCGGTTGAGCGCCTGCAGCAGGAGGAAGCTGGCAAACGTCTCCGCGCCGCCATCGGTGGCTTCCACCGCGCGTAAAGCCAGTTCCTCGGCGCGCTGCTCGACCCTGCCGAGAATGTCGGTGACGGCGCCGCGCAGCCTTGGCGAGGCATCCTTATCGAGTGTCGGCGGAATGAAACGATCGTCGAACATGAGACGGCGATTGTGCACTTCGCGCACACGCGCGATGCCGAGCGTGACGCGGCCGTAGATCTGGTCGCGCGTCACCCCGAAGCGCAAGTTGGGCCGCCCGAAATCGACGGGTTCGGTCGTGCGGTCGTCGGAAAAGCTGTCCGCCGTCTCGCGTTCATCGACGAGGAAGCGCGCATCGAGCGCCGGATTTTCGGCGTCGCGAAATTCCGTGGCCCCGCTCTGCTGTGCAGGCAGGGTGAGATGGATCACCGCATCGCGCACTTCGACCGGCACATCGAGCGGCTCGGGAGGCGGCATGTCGTCGGGAATCGCGAAAGGAGTTCCGTCGGGAAGGATGCCCGCCGCACGCACAACGGCGAATTTGCCGAGCGAAGCGAGGTCTTCGTCGACCACGATTTCGGTGAACCCCCAGGGCCAGGGCGAAACACTGCCGACGCGCGCGCGCACCAATGCCTCAATGAAGCGGTCCTGGGCCTGGAAGTGCTGGGGGCGAAGAAACATGCCCTCCCGCCAGGCAACCCGGTTATTTCCACCCATCTGGCTACACGCTCCCTTGACGCGGATACATTTAATCACGGCTTCCGGTCTGCATAAACGATCGTTATTGCAGCAGAAAAGCTTTTTCCAAAGTTTATATTCCCGGAGCCGCCACTCGTGAACGAACAAGACAGCCATTCGTTCGATCCGAGGACCTGGATTCCACAATCCGGCGCAGCGGACAGAGCTGCCCCGGAACGCACCGTCAGGACCGCCCTGCCCGCGGATTCATCTCGCGCTCGCCGCGATCCGGGTATCCTCGCGCTGGGCGGCGCCCTCGTTCTCGCGCTGGGCGGCGCTGCCGTCGCCGCACTGAACCCCTCCAAAGCCCCGCCCCTGGCCGCGCCGCACGGACCGACCGCCCCCACCATGCGCTTTTCCGGAGAGCGCACACTGATACTCGCAGATCTGGACGAACTGGATTCCGCGCTCGAATCCTCCGGCCTTCCCCGTGCCGATATCCGGGCGACGAGCAGTCAGGTCAGGGCCGCGCTCGGAAACGCGCCCGGAGAAATACGCCTGATTCTCACCCTAGAGAGCGAAGGCGAAAGGACCCGGCTGCTGGCACTGGAGGCCACGCGCGGCAACGGGACCGGGCTGCTGCTTCACCGGCAAGCCAACGGCACGCTCGCCGCGCAGCCGCTGACCGGAGAACTCACCAGACGCCTCTCGATCGTGCGAGGCGAAATCGACAGCGACAGCTTCTACTCCTCCGCCGTTGCCGCGGGCGTGACTGACAACCTGATCGGCGAAGTCGCCAATGCCTTCAGCTTCGATTTCGATATGCAGCGCGAAGTGGCTCCGGGCGATATCTTCGAGGTTGCCTTCGAACAGGCCTACAACCCTTCCGACGAACCGGTCGGCGTGCCCCGTCTGGTCTATGTCTCGCTCCGCACGGCGACAATGTCGCGCGCGCTCTATCGCTTCACGCCGCCCGGCGAACGCGAACCCGGCTGGTTCGACGGGAACGGATCAAGTGTGGTGCGTGCGCTGATGCGGACTCCGGTGGATTCCGCGCGCATATCATCGCAGTTCGGAATGCGCACCCATCCTATCCTTGGGTACCAGAAGCTGCATCGCGGCACCGACTTTGCTGCCCCCACCGGCACGCCGGTCTTCGCTTCCGGCAATGCAACCGTTGAATTTGCGGGGCCGAAAGGCGCGAACGGCAACTTCATAAGACTGCACCATGACAATGGCTGGCAGACGCTCTACCTGCATCTCAACCGCATCCTACCGGGCGTGGTGAGTGGGGCGAAGGTAGCCCAGGGCCAGCAGATCGGCGAGATCGGCACGACCGGCCGGTCGACCGGTCCGCACCTCCATTACGAGGTCCATGTCGATGGGCAGCCGGTAGACCCGCTCAAGATCGAGATGGGCACGGGCAAATCCCTCAGCGGCCCGGCTCTGGCGGCATTCCATGAGCAGCGCGACGCCGTCGATGCCCAGCGCGCGGGCAGCAAATACTGAGCCGGGGCACCTTGCTCAGGTGGCGGCACCACCGCCCCGTTGCCGCAGGCCCGGCAGGACGGGTACGATGAAGACGATGAGAGCCATGGTCATCGCAAGGCTGGCGTTCAAACCCTCATGCGACCCGCCCCATAGCGGCGAACCGACCAGGTCCAGGTCGATGACGGTGCCGAAACTGCCTGCGCCGGGATTGGGGTCCAGACCGAACAGCATCTGCTCCGCCATGTTCCAGGCGAAGTGGGCGCCGATCGAACCGGCGACCCCCCCCGAACGGACGGCGAGCACCCCAAACCATACGCCACCCAGCACAAGATTGCAGAGCGTCAGTGCCGAACGCGAGCCTCCCACCACATGGAGCAAGGCAAACAGGACGGCAGTAATCGCGATGGCACCGAGGTTTCCCGCAGCACGGGCAAACACCGGCTGTAACCAAGCGCGAAAATAGGCTTCTTCCGCCGTGACCTGGAGAAACACCAGTCCCAGCCCCAGAAGAAAGGTCAGCGGCTGGAACGAGACCCCTCCGCTTCCGGATACCGCAGTACCTGCAAGTTGAGCGTAGCCGATGGTCAAGAGAAACCCGCCGAGGCCGATGCAGAAGCCGATGGACAGCGACGTTCCAGCCCCTGGACCGATCACCGGACCGGTCCGGAACATGCGGACGCCAATCGCCGCGACGCCAAGTATCGCGCCGTAAACCACGAGCGTGAACAGGGTCTCGATCGCGACTTCGCTCCCACCTTCTCCAAGCAGCGAGGCCGCGGCGAAACCGCTAGCATCGGCCCCCGCAAGCAGGATTCCAGCGAGGATGACTGCCCCGACTGTGCCGGCACAAAGAGCGGAAATCGGTCTGTTCAAAGCGTTCATAGCTGGATCGAGCGAAGATTAAACGGTGAACGGAATTGCTCTTTGCCGGCCCAATAGTGCCGGTAAGAGATATCCAAACCGAACGCAGTAAAGTTGGATCGAAAAATGACCCATTACTGTTTCCGACCCAGCCATCCGTTGCCACCGACATCCCGATTGAACGGCGCGATCCTATAGTCGGGCATATCTTGCTCGTCTCCGATATCTTGCAGTCAAAGGGCGGTGAATGATTCAGTCAAGCTTTTCTGATGATTAACGCTTCGATGGAGCGGTTGCCAAGGGGATTCCCGCAACCGAATCGTTAAGTAAAATCGATTTCATTCTTGCGTCGGCTCGCGGATGCATTATTCAGGCCACCTACAATGAACCGTTCGTCTCACGAGCAGCACGCAGTATCCTACACATCGCTGACAAAGCGAACCTGTTACAACAGGATGCGAGGATCATTTCGCGCCCGAAGGAAATGCCGATCTCACATTGCGCGCCCTTCTCGTCTGGCATTTTTACAAAAAGGGGATTGGTTTTGGTGGATCGTCTGGAGCAGTTTCGGCGGCAAGTGATCGACGCAGCCGATGCCTGGCAGGCCTATGTCTGCAACCCCTATATCGTGGCCTACAACGAAGCCTACAAGAACTACACCGACGCCTACAATCTTCAGAAGGAAACCGACAAGCAGAAGGCGGAGCTTTTCGTATCCATTGCTTCGATCCTGCCCGGCTCCATCCTGATGGCAACGGCCGCCAACAGTTCACTCCGGGTGATTGCCAACAAGGTAGCGCTGCAGGGCCTTGCCAGAGCCAACCTCACTCGTGCGCTTGGTGCCTATCAGGCAGTCGGCGCCAACCCGACCGCGATGTTTGCCATCGGCAAGACCCTGGATTTGGTGAAAGGAGAAGTCGGCAAGACGATCAAGGGCTATGTCACCAAGGCAATGCAGAACACGCATGACACGCTTGCCACCGACCCCCTCAGCCGTGACAAGCAGTTGTCGACGTGGATCATAACTCATCGCTTGTGCGCCACCGACGCAGCCGAAGCAGTCGAAAACGATGGCCGACTGAGCGAGCGCGAAAAGGACGCAATCTTTGCGTCGCTGAGGCAGGCGCCGATCGCGCAGCGTCCAACCGGTTCGATCATTCCTAAAACGTTGTCGCCCAAGATCGAGCTGGGTTTCTACATGATGGCATTGCTCGATTCGGACGAGCTGGTCACCCAGACCGGCGCAGGACCTTATGGTGGCGGTCGCATCACCAGCAAGCCTATCGATGAGATGCCAAGTTCGCCCAACTATCCCAAGGGCCGGATTTCGAGCGGCATGGGCGGAACGTCCACCTGGGTTGGCATTGCGCGCCCAGGCAGCAGGGTCGAGGAGCGCATCGACGAGTGCAACAAGCTCGTTTTCAAGAAGCCCTTCTATGCGGCTTCAGGTTGGTTCGGCCGGGACGATACTCTCAAATCGGGCGAGCTTCGAAATGCCGAGCAGACATTGCGCAAGCTGGCGGACTCCACCCGCCCACTGAGCCCGCTCGGGCTGCGAAGCTGAGCATGGCAGGCCAGCACGTGCGCGCGGCACTAACATTATGCATAACGGCAATGCCTTGGGCGCTTGTCGCATGCGGAGGAGACCGAACGGCATCGTCCAGCACGGTCGATCTGCGCAAGCAGCTGGAAGGATCTTCCGTCTGCGCGATGCTGATCGCGCCGGCCTGGCCGATCGAGCAGAGCGCCGACTTCCTTTCGCGGCCGGGCGTGGACGCACTGATCGCCGCCGGTTTGGTGAACCGCGAGCCCGTTGAGGACCGCTCCAAACCAACGCCCCGCGCGCGCATCACCATGACCAAAGCCGGCGAGCGCTATTTGCACCTCGACAGATCCAGCGGCGAAGCCCCGCCCGAACCGTACCTCTGCTTCGGCAAGAAACGGGTAACGGCGATCACGCATGAAGGTGATGCTCCGGTGCACTATCGCTACCGCATCGTCGATGCGCCAGCCTGGACGAAGCGTGAAGACATACGCGCCGCCTTCCCCTTCGTGTCCCGTTTGCTCGATCATGAACAGGAGGCCGATGTCGGGGCATTCGAAAAAGACGGACACTGGCAGATCGCTGGCGGCGTTTCGCAGGCGAACCTTGCTGAGATCGGTAACAAGGGCTTCTTCCCCTGTCCCTATGCAGACGCACCACCCAGCGAAGATCCTTGCCGCTGATTCTGCTGTCTCGGCCCGCCCTGCGAGCAGCTTCGAGAGGCTTCAGGTCGAGAGCGACCAGAGTCAGAGCAGGATCGAAACACTCTGACCTGTCTAGGCGGCCCCGATCGTCGAACCGATCACGTCCCGCTTCAAGAGCGGCTTGAAAGACATGAATGTCGTCGCCCTCCTCTCAGTCGACAAGAGATAGGGCGAGATGTATCCCGGCTGGCAGGTCGCGATCACGGCAACTCAATGACAACAAGGGATAAGGTTTACATGAGCGCCAAGGCATCGCTTCTTCGCACACCGGCGAAAACGATTCTGCTGGCAGGCGCCATGCTTTCGGCACTCGGCCTTGCGACTTCCGTCTGGGCCTCCGGCGATTCCGGTTACTGCGCACCTGACTGGCGACTGGCCGCACCGTCCTACGACTGTGCGGGCCGGGCCATGCTCAGCCCCGGAAACGACACCCGCATCAACATGCTGCTGCTGATGCGTAGCCTCCGGCCCGCCTCGGCAGACAACGACCGCGACACGTACGACACTGCGCTTGGCCGAACCTTCTTCTCGTGGGACAGCCTGTCAGCCTCGCTCCAACGGCGACCGGAGCGCAAGGTCGAGTTGGAACTGGGGAACTGCCAGATCGGTGCGGAGGGTATCCTCGCCTTTCGCGATGCCCTTGCCGCCGAGAAGGGCCTTTCCGCGGCCGATCGCAGCGGTCTCGACCGTCTGCGGGGACAAGTCGGATGCCGCGCCGTCGAGTGGGGCGGTTTTACTGCGGGCAGTGCTCCGGGACGGGAATATCTCGCCTATCTGAAAGCCGCCGACGCGTTCTACGCGGGAGATTGGGGGGGCGCCCGCGCCGGGTTCTCGGCGCTGACCGGTGCTCGCAGCCGATGGGTTGCGGAAACCGCGCGTTACATGCCGATCCGGATCGGCCTGCGCGCCGCGGTTGCAGAAGCGGTGGACCAATACGGCGACTTTGCCGGACCGGACAAGGCGAACGCCGAAGCTGTGGCTTCCGCCCGCGGGGCTATCGACGATTACCTCAAGGCCTATCCCAAAGGGCGTTATGCCGCTTCCGCGAAAGGTCTGATCCGCCGCGTCGCCTGGCTGGAGAACGATCAGGCCGCTTTCGCCCGCCTTCTCGAAAACGAACTTGCAACGCGGCCGGGAAACACTGCTGCGGCAGCCGCCCTGGCGAACGAGATCGATGGCAAACTGCTGGAGCAGGACGGCGCCGATGGCTTCATCGCGAACCTGGGTAACACGCCGCTACTGCTGACGATCAGCAATTTCAAGCGAATGCGCAGCGGCGCCAACGAAGCCACGACCCTTACGGCGGATGAACTCGCGGTACAGAAGAACCAGTTCTCCGCCTATGGCGATCTCTACGGGTTCCTGCTGGCGACGCGGGCCTTCCAGGCGCAGGAACAGCCCGCCACGATCCTGCGCCTCCTGCCCGATGCCGCGCGCGAGAGCCGTTACACGCCGCTTGCGTTCAGCCGGCAGGTGCTGCGTGGCATGACGCTGAACCGGGCATCGGATCCCAACGAGGCAGGCTTCTGGCGCGAATTGCTGGGCGGCTCCGCACCGGCATTCCAGCGTCCGCTCGTTGAGCTTGGCCTCGCGACCCGCTGGCAGCGCGGCCCGAAGCTCGCGGATATCTTCGCCCCCGGCTCACCCGTGACCGACACGACCACGCGCGAATTGCTGCTCCAGACGCGGGCGACCCCGGCGATCCTGCGCGCCGCCGCGAAGGACCCAAGCCGCCCCCCGCGCGAGCGGGACATCGCGCTGTTCAGCCTGCTGTTCAAGCAGCTCAACCACGGCGCCTACGCCGATTTCACCAAGGACCTGGCGCTTGTTCCCGCCGATGCCGACAACCGCACCGGCCTTTGGTCCTTCGCGGATCAGGCTACGATCCCGGTCGGCCTCTTCAGCAAGGGCACCTGGGGGGACGAGTTCGTCTGCCCGTCACTGGACCGGACGGCGGCGGCGCTCGCCCGCAATCCACGCGACCGCAAGGCCCAGCTCTGCCTGGGCGACTTCTACCGCCTCAATGGGTTCGACGGGTTCCGCCTGTTCCGGCCCGGCCCGACGGCGGACTATCTGGGATATGGCCCGGACGGAGTTCCCGGCCGGGCGCTGTCCCGCGAGAACCTTTACAACGAGGTCATAGCCGACCGCAGCGCACCCGCCGACCTGCGCGCTTATGCTCTTTACCGCGCTGTCATGTGTTACGCGCCTTCAGGGTACAGCGATTGCCTGGGCGCCGCGCGGAACGATCCGGAAAATGAGGCCACTGCCGCGCCGCCATCCCGCCGCAAGGCCTGGTTCACCGAACTGAAGCAGCGTTATCCCGACAGTCAGTGGGCCAAGGACCTGCGCTACTACTGGTGATGTTCAAGTCCCGGTACGCTCGCACGCTCGTTTCGGCCCTGCTGATCCCGATCGTCCTGGTTGGCTGCAAACCCGATGCTCCCCGCCAGGAAGCGCGCGTCGATCCCGCCGCTCACGACGCCTTCTATCTTTGGCCCGGCGTGCGGCCGGCTGCAAATCTGCATCCGCGAACGCTCTACCTCCTTGACGGAGAAGTGCGCAACGCCGGGGCGCCCCGCTTCGAGCGACTGCGCATGGGTGTGCCGCGCCTGCCCGGAACAGCGGTCTGGCTGGTTGTGCGCACCGAGCGGCTGGACTGGGAAGCGGAGACCTATGCAGCGCTCCTTGGCGATCTCGAACGCTGGCGTCAGGCGGGCAACCGGGTCGTGGGGCTGCAAGTCGATTTTGACGCCGCCACAAGCGGGATCGCCCGCTATGCCGAGTTCCTGACCGATCTTCGCCAGCGCCTGCCCCGGCGCTGGCAGCTTTCTGTGACCGGCCTCATGGACTGGAGCGCTCACGGCAATCCCAAGGACCTCGCCAGACTCGGATCCGTGATCGATGAAGTCGTGGTACAGACATATCAGGGCCGCAAAACGATTCCGGGCTACGAAGCCTATTTTCGGCGCATGGAGAACTTCCCCATCCCCTTTCGGGTCGCCTTGGTGGAAGGTGGAACCTGGCAGGCTCCGTCCATGCTGGCGAAGCAGCGGCTGTTTAGGGGCTATATTATTTTTCTGATCCGTTCCGAAGCTAATCCTTCGGACGTAGCGCAGGCGTCACGATAGGTGCCGATCTCAGACCGTAGGTATATGACGGGCATCAGCATCGGCAAACGGCCTTAAATCCAAGTCGCTGGGCGGCATGGGGGATGAGCTTAGCCCCCACGCCACGCCGCCGCTCACTGCTCTCCAAAGAATGCAGCGCGTGATCACTTCGATACGCTTTGCATCCGCGGGGCACCCACAGATGAGTTCCGCTTGCTCGGCCGTCGAAGCGTCTGCCAAAATTTCTTGATAGCGGCGCAATGCTGCCCGGCTGCACGTTGTCGCCGCACTCGACACGGTTCGCGATGACCCGGTTTGCCGGCGCCTGATGACCGTGCCCGGCGTCGGCCCGCTCGTAGCGCTTACCTACCGGGCGTCGGTCGATCAGCCACATCGCTTTGTTCACTCGAAGGACGTGGGCGCGCATGTTGGACTGACGCCGCGGCGACATCAGTCCGGTGAGATCGACTACAACGGCGGCGTGTCGAAGTGCGGCGATACCATGCTGCGGGCGGTGCTTTACGAAGCGGCGCAATCGATGCTCTGCCGCAGCCAGAAACGGTCTTGGCTCAGGGCATAGCTCTGCGGGTCGCCCAACGCAGGGGCATGCGCCGCGCCACCGTGGCGCTTACCAGGAGGATCGCCGTTATCCTCCACGGTATGTGGTTTAATGGAACCGACTTGCGCTGGAGCAATGACATGGTAATCGCACCGGCAGCCTGACTTAACGCGACACGAAACGAAAGGCTCTGCCTCGGCAGAAAGATGTCCTCACGGGGACGATGGGTGACCTGAACTCGTTACGTCTGCAGATCCTGCTGCTTTGGCGGCAAGGACGCGGCAAAGATAGAGCCAGGCGGTCCTTCTTACCCCATCATCAGGCGGCAAAATGCCGACCTCGAAGAGAAGCGAGAGCCTCGTGAGACAGCATCCTCCCGCCAAGGCCGCATCAAAAGGTTGACGCCTACGGCATCAGAAGAACCTGCTTGACCTCGGCCGCGATAGTGAAGCGGACGCAGACTACCTCGTCTCGGCTCCCTGATAACTGCCTTCGCTTCAACAAGTTGCGGATGACCCTGAACGACGTGGCATGGACAGAGTAGTTGGTGCGGAAAACTGCCTCCCAATGCTGCCTTTTGCATCTGATGCGGCTATCGATGTGTCCGTGTCGCAACCTTTGAAGCTGTACCCTCTACCGCGCTAACGTCTCCTTGTTCTGACCAAGTCGGAATTTGCAATCAGGTACGATCCGACAAGACCAGGTGGCTCCGGCGAACGAGGCAGGAGGAGTGCCTCGTTCGCCTTCGCCACGTCCCACTGGACGCAATAGCCGTTCAGGCGCCGCAAAGTGGCGGCGCGAACCATGTCGAGCAGGAATGGTCTACTCATCACTCCACCACCAAGCACAATGCGCTGCGGGGCCACGGTCAGGATAAGGGTAACGCAGAGCTGGGCGAGATAGTCGGCCTGCGCTTCCCACGCCGGATGACCTTCGGGAATGTGGCTGGCCGTCGTGCCCCATGCTGCCTGCAGCGCTGGACCGCTTGCCAGCCCTTCGAGGCAGTCCCCGTGGTAGGGGCAGACGCCCTCGAAACCGTCATGGGCGGGGTGACGCCTTACAACAATATGCCCGCATTCGGGATGGCCGAGACCCCGCACAGTATTGCCCTGTACAACGATCCCCGCCCCGATCCCGGTTCCCACCGTTACATAAGCAAGGCTTTCGACGCCATGGATGCGCATCTCGGCCAGCGCAGCCGCATTGACGTCGGTATCGATGCCCACCGGAACGCCATAACGCCGGCCGAGCCGCGAAGGCATGTCGGCGCCTCGCCATCCCGCCTTCGGGGTCGCGAGAATATGTCCGAAACGCGGCGATGTCCGGTCGAGTTCGATCGGTCCGAAAGAACCGATACCGACGGCCGCGATCGGACCGAATTCGGCGATGGCTACATCGAAAAATGCCTCAACGTCCGACAGCGTGGCTTCGGGATCGCGGGTCGGGATCATAGCCGTTCGCAGCGATCCCTCGCTGGTGCCGATGCCACAAACGAACTTGGTGCCGCCAGCTTCGATCGCTGCGAGAAGCGGGCCTTCAGTAACGCTCACTGGACCACCGTGGCCTGCGCAGGCCGGGCGCCGTCGCTTTCCATAGCATCCGCAATCGGGGTGAGGCGGAACGCAAACCGCAATGAGGCAACGGGGACGCGATATTGCGGCAATGGCCGACCGACCTCATTCCATGTCGTGTCCCCGCCGACGCCCGACTGCATCGCATCGACCATCAGTGAGCCAGTCTCCTGCGCCACGATATCGGTGCTCTTGCGCGTTCCCGGTGCGCGGCGCGACAGGTCGGCATAAGGGAAGGCCAGTGCGTTCATCGTCAGCGGCTGATCCCCGGCGATACGCAAGGACGGGCCTTCTTTTGGAGACAGCAGCATCCAGCGTACGTCGGTCTTGGTTCCGGTCTCCTGCGGACGCTGATAGTCATGGTTCTGGTCGGCAATCGCCCCGCGCCAGAGCGCGATCATCGCGCTGGTCTTGCGATCCGCATAGCTTTCGTGCGGACCGCGACCGTACCATTCCACCATCTTGAAGCCCCCGACGGTAGCGAAGGCAAAACCGATGCGCAGCGGGTCCGGCAGGTCGGCGGCGATCGGCGTGAATGCGCCTTCCACCTCTATACTGCCGTTGCCGGCCATGCGGTAATGGGTTTCGAAGCGGACGGCCTCACCCTTTCCGGATTGATCGGCAAAGGAATAGCGCACCATCACTTCTGCGCCGGTTGCGCTGCGAGCGGCGGTGATCGCGGTGACCTTGCGCGTGGCCTCGATCGCCTCCCAGCGCGCATCGGCGCCAGCGGGGCGAGTGCCGATATCGTTGTCAGTCAGCGCGCGGGTGAAAGAAGGGGCAGCGCCCTTTACCAGTACCTTGCCGCCTGCGGCATAGCTGGAGACGAGCCCGGTCTTGCGGTCGACCGTCAACGCCGCGCCGCCGGCGGACAGGCGGTAGCTGCCGGCATCCTGCGCCAGCGCGACCTCGACCGGTCTTGCCACATCGGGCGCCGGGCTGGAGCCCAGCGAAAATTGCTCCCACCCGACTACCGCTCCAGCCTTCACCAGCGGCACCGAACCTTCCTTCGCAGTGGCCCGCACGGTCAGCATATACTCGGAGCCCGGCTTACGTTCGAAAGCTGGCAACGGCACTGTGAAGGCCTGCTTGCCCCTCGCAGGCGTGGCGAGCGTGGGCAGAGCACCATGGGCGATCGCCACCCCATCCTCGTCCAGTTCCCAATCGAAAGCGAAGCCCGACAGGTCGCGGAAATCGTGGCGGTTCAGCACTTCGATCCGCCCCGCTCCCGCATCGAGCGCGGCGAACTGGATCGGAGAATAGACTTTCTGTACTTCGAAAAGCTGTGGATTCGGTGTGCGGTCGGACTGGTTGAGCCCGTCGCCGAACTCGATCTCGCCGCGCGGATTGGGGCCGAACGAACTGCCGTCTCCCCAATATCGGCGGCCATCGGCGGTATAGCGATAGATCGACTGGTCCACCCAATCCCAGATAAAGCCGCCCTGCAGGCGATCCTCGTGCGCGTGGATGGTGTCCCAGATTTCCTTGAAATTGCCACCGGAATTGCCCTGCATATGGGCATACTCGCACTGGATCATCGGCTGCGGATATTTCTCGGGATGCGCCGCGTAATCGACCATCTTCTTGATGCCGTCGTACATCGGCGCATAGATATCGGCATAGGCATTTGGGCGGTGGTCGCTGATCTGCGAATGGCCGAGGAACGAGATCAGCCGTGTGGGATCGAGCGCGCGGGCGGCGGCGGCGGCTTTCTCGAACGACGGGCCAACGCCCGTTTCGTTGCCGAGCGACCAGAAAATCACCGAGGCATGGTTCTTGTCCCGCTCCACCATGTTGGTGACACGGCTGACATGCGCAGCTTCCCAGGCGGGATCGTAGCCGAGCAGGTACGTCTCGTTATCCTTCGCCCGGTTGGCGGCGGAGAGGTATTCATGGCTCTCGATATTGGCCTCGTCCATGACGTAGAGGCCATATTCGTCGGCGAGGTCATAGAGCCGCTCGTCATTGGGATAATGCGAGGTGCGCAGCGCATTGACGTTATTGCGCTTCATCAGCTCGATATCCCGGCGCATCGATTCCTCGGAGATCACATGGTAGTGCTCCGGGTCGTGCTCATGCCGGTTGACGCCGCGAATGGTGATCGGGTGGCCGTTGACGGTGACGAGGCCGTCCTTCATCGCCACGGTGCGAAAGCCGATCCGCCGCGTGGTCGCCTGCACCGTCTTGCCCTTGCGATCGACCAGTTCGACCAGCAACGTATAAAGATCGGGCGTTTCCGCCGTCCACGGACGCACGTCGCGGATCGTGCCGTTCAGTGCGACTTCGCGACCGGCAACTTTTGCACTGCGGACAAGCAGCGGCTTGTCGCCATCCAGCACCGTTGCCCGGACGGTCAATCCGCGCGCGGGAGTAGAGGCCTTGAGCGTCAGGTCGAGCGTACCGTCACGGTAGTCGCCCGAAAGGCCCGCACGGGCAAAGGCATCGTCCAAACGCGCACGGGGCGCCGCGATGAGATAGACCGAGCGCTCGATACCGGAAACGCGCCAAAAGTCTTGGTCTTCCAGATAGCTTCCATCCGACCAGCGCCAGACGCGGATCGAGACGGAATTCCGGCCCGACTTAACGAAGCGCGTCAGATCGAATTCCGAAGGGAGCTTGGAATCCTCGCTATAGCCCACTTCCTGGCCGTTCACCCAGACGCGATAGGCCGATCCCGCCGCACCGATGTGCAGGATGACGTCGCTGTCCTTCCAGTCCGCAGGAAGATCGAAATCGCGGCGATACGATCCCACCGGGTTGGCATCGTGCGGGATCAGCGGGCGATTGGCCGGAAACGGATATTTGACATTGTTGTAGAGCGGGCGGTCTAAGCCCTGCGTCTGCCAGTCTGCCGGAACCTGGATCGGCTTCCAGCCGGACACATCGTAATCCGCGCGGAAAAAGCCTTCCGGCGCCGCGTCGGCATCGGGCGTGAAATCGAACTTCCACGTCCCGTCCAGCGAAAGAAAGCGCTGCGACCGCGTGCGGTCATTGGCAACTGCGCGTTCGCGGTCTTCAAACGGAAAGCCGGTTGCGCGGGCGGGCAGCTTGCCTTTCGCGAAGACCGCCGGGTTTTCCCAGTCCGGTCGCTCGGCAGAGACTTGCGGCTGGATCGGCTTCGGCACCGAGGATGCCGCCGATACGGGATACGCCATACCGATCGCCAGGCCCGCGCTTGCCAGCAGGAAATGTCTCGGCGGCATCATCGGGGGAAACTCCATTCTAGAATCTGGGCGGGGCCGTCGAAGGCGATCCGCAGGTATCGGGCGGACCCCGGCGAAGGCAGCACGACGGGCGAGCCGGATACACCCTTGCCCTCATGGACCTTGCGCCAGTGCTTGCCGTCGTCCGAAGCGAGAAGGCTGTAGTCAAACGGCGCGACGGGATCTGCGGGACGCAGTTCGCTAGGTCCCATGGGGCGCTTGCGACCGGCATCCGCCTGAAGCCAGGGACTACCTTGCGCGGGGGAGGCCCAACTGGTGGCGTAGTTGTCGTCTCCCGCCAGTGCGGCGCCATGCCGCGCATCCAGCAAGCCGGAAGAGGTGAACCGCATCCCCTGCCCGACCCGGCGGCGGGCAGCGGCCCCAGGAATGTCCAGTCCATCATGGCTCGGGCGGACCACCCGCAGGCGATCTCCTTCCACGACCAGTTGGTCCACCGCCACCTGCCGACGCACCTTGCCATCCGCCGAAGGAAACGGCAGGGCCTGTCGGTGGTAGAGGATGTAGTCCTGCCCACCTTGGGAAAAGACGGCGTGATGGCCGGGGCTGATCACATCCCGCGCAGCATCGGTAGCCAGGATCGGCGCGTCTTCCGGCTCGGTGAATGGGCCGAGGGGAGAGGAACCGACCGCATAGCGCACCTGATAGGTGTCCTTGGTGGTGTTGCCCCAGCTATAGGTCAGGAAATAGCGCCCGCCGCGCTTGAACAGGAACGGGCCTTCGAAATAGTGCGCCGGGGTAACGTCCTGCGGCTCACCGTCGAACGTCACCATGTCTGACTTGAGGCGCACCACGAAGCATCGCCCATTGACCCAATTGAGACCGGAACCCCAGTAGAGATAGGCGGTCCCGTCATCATCGACGAAGGCTTCCGCGTCGATCATGTGATAGCCGGGGCGATAGTCGCCTGGAATCAGTGGACGGCCGCCGTTGGCATCGCGCCACGGCCCCGCCGGATGGTCCGCCACGCCCACCCAGACCTCGCTGCCGACCGAGACGTACATCCAGAACCGTCCATCGTGCCCGCGCACGACCGAGGGCGCCCAGACCTTGCTTTTGTTGGACGTGGGGCTGGTGGCGGCCCACTTGGTCGGCCAGTTCGGCTCCGAAAAGGTCCAGTCGCGGAAGTTGCGCGAGCGCCAGAGGCCCAGCCGGTCTCCGCCCCAGGGATCTTCGGTGGCGAAGACGAACCACTCGCCCTCGTGCTGAACGATCGAAGGGTCGGCGAAGTATCCGGGCAGGATCGGATTGCGCGCGCCCGGATCGAGCGCTGCCATTTCCTTGCGCTTCGCCAGCGTCGGCCCGGCCGAGCCGAGGAAGAGCGCGCCTGTAAGGAGAGCGCTTGCCGTATACCGCAGCATGCTCACATGGCTTCCCCGATATCTTCAAGCGATCGGCGCTTCGTTTCCGGGAAGAAGGCCAGCACGACGACGAATTGCAGCGCCATCATCGCGCCGAAAAGCCAGAACGGCAGCGAGCGGGCATGGGCGGCAGCGAGCGGGAAACCGAAGGCGATCACCGCATCCATGAACCAGTGCACCGAGGAGCCGAGGCTCTGCCCGCGTGCACGCACATCGGTGGGGAATATCTCGCTGATGTAGACCCAAATCACTGCGCCCTGAGAGAAGGCGAAGAAGGCGATGAAGCCGATCAGCAGATAAAGCAGCCAGCCCTGGTGCGTCCCGCTGCCGAAGATCGTCGCGACGCCGATCAATGCGGCGGTGAGTCCCACGGAGCCGATCAGCAGCAGCGTCCTGCGGCCGATCCGGTCGATCACGGTCAGCGCCAGTGCGGTGAACAACAGGTTGCAGGCACCGATGACGATTGCCTGACGGTCGGCTGAGACGCCCGTGAAACCGGCCGCTGCGAAGATGTCGTTGAGATAGTAGAGGATCGCATTGATGCCGGAGAGCTGGTTGAACGCAGCAATGGTGATCGCCAGCAGCATCGGGCGGTGATGCCGCTTCCAGCTGAGGCGGGGGGCGTGGCTGTGTTCCTCCGCGCGGCGCCAGACTGCCATTTCACCGGACACGTCCGCATTGCCCAGCTTGCCGAGCACAGATGCAGCCTCCATTTCGCGGCCCTTGGCGAAGAGCCAACGCGGGCTGTCGGGAATGGTCCGCATCATCACCAGCAGCACGACTGCGGGAATCGCGGTGACACCGAACTTGACGTGCCAATCGAGTGCCCCGAGCTGGAGGCTCGATACGAAGTAGTTGCTGAGATAGGCGACCAGTATTCCCAGCACGACATTGAGCTGGAATGCGCCCACCATCATTCCCCGCCTTTCGGCCGGGGCAATCTCGGCGATATACACCGGCGCCAGCACCGACGATGCGCCCACCGCGAAGCCCGCCAGCACCCGCATGATTAGCAGCATCGGCCAGTTCACCGCCAGCAGGCAGCCGATGCCGGAGACGAGGTAAAGCAGCGCGATCACTGTAAGCGAGGCGCGTGCCCCGTAGCGATCCCCGGGAATGCCCGCCAGCAAGGCGCCCGCCAGCGTACCCCAGAGCGCGCTGGAGACGGTGACCCCAACACCGGTGGCGTCGAGGTCGAAGGCAATGCGAATGCCCTCCGTGGTGCCGGCGATGACCGCCGTGTCGAAGCCGAACAAGAGCCCGGCCAGTGCGCCGACCAGCACGCCGCGGAAAAGCGTTGCATTCATCATACCGTCCCCTTCTTTCGGACCGTTACATCGTGAAGCGCACGCCGACGCGGAACGTGCGTCCGATCGCGTCGAAGTCCGAGATACCCGAGGGACCATTGGCCACATAGGGATTTATCAGCTTGTTGAAGACGTTGGTGACGCTCAGGTACGCTTCCCAGTCGCCGTCCACCGGCACCTTGGCGGCGATCCGGGTGTCGAACAGGACCTGACCCGCGAAATGGCGCTGCGGCAGGTCGTCGGCCGAAGTGCCCTTGTCGAAGGCGCCGCCGCCGATGAAGCGGGCCTGATTGAAGATCGAAACCGCGCCGAGGCGCAAGTCCGCCTGGCCGGTCAGGCGCCAGTGCGGTGCCGTACCGATCTGCCCCGCACGGTCGATCGGCGCGACGCCCGGCGAGCTTTGCTCGAACTTGTCGATGTAGTTGCCGAGGAGGCGCGTGGAGATCACGGCGTCCTTCGACAGCCAGGGAAGGTTCGAACGATAGCTCGCCTCGAAGTCGACACCCCGCGTGTCGAACGCGGCCAGGTTCTGGGTGACGATGTCGATCTGCGTGAGCACCCCGTTGACATCACGGCTGATCAGCGCGCAGGCCGAGGCGCTGCCGTCATAGCAATCGTCGATCTCCTGCTGATACGACAGCGATGCGATCGCGTCGCGTATCTTGATGTCGTAATAGTCAACCGAGAGATTGAAGCCGGGCAGGAACGAAGGCGAATAGACGCCGCCGAAGGTCAGCGTGTTCGCTACTTCCGGTCGCAGGTCCGGGTTGCCGCGCACGACCGAGCGGACGTTGGTAGCCGTGGTGTTGGTGAAGGGATCGAAGACCTGCGGCTGATAGCTCGTGGTGCCGCGCTGGAACAGTTCGTAGAGGCTAGGCGCGCGGATATCGCGCGAGCGGGTGACGCGCAGGCGCAGATCGTCGTAAAGTTCCCAGGTCAGGCCGGCCTTCCAGGTGGTGACGGCGCCGCTGGTGCTGTAGTCGGTGCGACGAACCGCGCCGTTGAAGTCCAGCGCCTGGATCAACGGGACGTCCTTCAGCAGCGGTACGTCCAGTTCGAGGAATGCTTCCTTGACGTTATACCTGCCGCTCTGGGCCTTGGCGTTGCCGACGCGGTAGGCGCCTTCGGCATTAGTGATCGGGTTGTAGGCCTCCGACAGCGGATCAACGACCTGATTGAAGCTTTGACGGCGGTACTCCACGCCAACCGCAAAGCCGACGTCGCCCGCCCAGAGCGCAAAGGGCGAGCCGGCAAGCGAGCCGGCGGTGACGAATTCGTGGAACTTCTGGTCGGCGGTATTGGTGCCGGTTACATAGTTCAGCGCGTCGGCCGAGACCGGGTTGTTGCCGAAGACATTGACGGGAACGCAGCCATTGCCTGGATTGGCAAGCGACGACCGGCAGACGATATTGCCGTTGGCCGGATTCACCACGGCATCGGCAGCATTGACGTAATTCGCCTGGATGAGATCGTGATGCAACGCCAGGTTGCGGGTGTTGCGCGCGGCTTCGGCATAGACGTTCCACTTGAGCCCGCCCAGCACAGTGCCTTCCGTGCCCAGAACGCCGCGAATGGTTTCGTTCGCCACTTTGACGCGGGTGCGCGGCAAATCGCCGTCGTAGCGGCCCATGGTAAGCGTGGTCACCCCGGCCCGGTCCATCATCGCGGCGAGTTCATCGGGCAGGTAGGCGTTGTCACGCGTCAGCCTAAGCGCCGTGGTGCCGAGCTGGTTGGAGTAGGAGCCGACCTGATAGTCGTTCTTGGTCTTGCCGTAGTTCCCTTCCGCGAAAACGGTGAAGCTGTCGCTCACGTCATAGGAGAGACGCGAATAGAGGACCTTCTTTTCCAGTCCCGCGATCAACGGCGCGAACTGGGGACGCGGACCGTCACCGCCGATCATAGTCGAGCCGGTAACGGTCGTGCCGTAGTTGAATGGCACCGGATTGCCGTTCGCGTCGAACGTCGTGCCCCGCAGCGGCCCGCTGGTGATGAGACCGCCGAAGTTGGCATTGGCCACGCGCACGTCGCAGGCGAAATCGCGCTTGGTGGCCGAGCCTGCGGGCAGCGAGATCGGCTGGCAGCTCTCGCGCGAGAAGGGGCGCTCGAGGCGATCGTCGACACCGGCGTTGCGGAAGTATTCGCCGCTGATCAGGAAATGCGCGCGGTCGTCAGCGAAGCGTGTGCCGAACGACAGCTCGACCTTCTGCTCGTCATTGTCGCCATAGGTCGAGATGCCGCTCTGGACGTTGCCGGTAAGGCCGGTGAACTTCTTGTTGATGATGAAGTTCACCACGCCGCCAACCGCATCCGAGCCGTAGGCCGCCGAGGCGCCGCCGGTCACCACTTCCACGCGCTCCACCAGCGCCTGCGGGAACATGTTGGTGTCCACCTGCCCACTGCCGTCGCTCGGAATGAAGCGGCGGCCGTCGAACAGCGTCAGCGTGCGGGTGGTCCCGAGGTTGCGCAAGTTGAGGTAAGCGCCGCCCTGCCCGCTGGAGGTCTGCGCGCCGCGCGGCCCTGCCGAGGAGGACAGTGCGGGGAGCTGCTTCAGCGCATCGCCCAGCGTGCTGGGAGCAGCAGCGTTGAGTTGGTCCGCACTCGTCACCGTCACGGGTGTGGGGCGTTTGAAGCCGCTCAGCGGGATCCGACTGCCGGTGACGACGATGTCATCGGTCGCCGGCTGATCGGCAGAGGCGGCATCGGCCTCCTGCGCCATGGCCGCCGTGTGCGTGAACAGGGCGAGCGCCGACACGCCGCCAAGGACGGTAAACCGCTTGATCATTTCTTGAAAACTCCCCTCCAAAGGATTCTGTGTGAATTCGCCCCGCAAGGCGTCTGCCGTCAGGTCAGGACAGACGTTGGGCCGACTGCAGCAGCCCGCGAATGTAACCATAGCAAAATGCGAAATTCTCGGCGCGCGGCGTCCAGGCCGGCTTGCCGTCCACCACTTGCGGATCGTCCATGCCGGGCACGTGGTCCGGCATGATCATGCCGTCGTAGCCGACTTCCGCGTAAGTCTGGAGCGCACGGACCATGTCGATGTCGCCCTCGTCCGGGAAACTCTCGTTAAAGCGGTCCCGATGACCCTGGATGTTGCGGAAGTGGACGTTGAAGATCTTCTTGCGGCTGCCGAACCAGCGGATCACGTCGAAGATCTGGTTGGCGGGGTCGGTCAGGTTCTCGCAGACCGACCCCTGGCAGAAGTTGAGACCGTGGTAGGGGCTCTCGTTGATCTGCACCAGGCGCTGGAGGCCTTCGACCGTGCCGAGCACGTTGGTAATGCCCTGATATCCGCCCGGCGGCGTGCCCGGGTCCTGCGGATGGCAGGCGATGCGCACCTTGGTCTCGTTGGCGACCGGCACGATGCGGTCGAGGAAATAAGTGATCCGTTCCCAGAACAGGTCGGCGTCGACCACCCCGGCGCGGGTCAGCGGAGTGGCCGGCTTGGCCTTGGACAGATCCCAGGCGAAGTAGTGCGATCCGCCGCGCCCGTCGACAGCCGCGGTGCGCAGCACACCCAGCAGGCTCATATTGTATTTCACGGCGGGGATCCCCGCCGCGGCGCAATTGCGCAGCGTGGTGGCGAAAGCCTCGATGTCGCGGTCGCGCTGGGCGCCGTCCCCCAGCATAATCGCCGGGTTCTTCTCGCGGTCGATATGGGTCGAGGCCAGCAGGTCCGGCTCCAGCATGTCGAGGCTGAGGCCATGACGCTCGGCCATTTCCCGAAGGCGCGAAAGCTCGTCGACGGTAGGATACGCGCGGCCATCGGCCACCGCGGCGCGGGCACAGATGTTGGTGACGCCAAAGCGCGCGAAGTCGGCGAAATGCGCGTCGTTTGAAGGCATGCTCTGGCAGCCGAGCTTCATCAGATAAGGTTTGCGACCCGATGGGCCGGCTGCGCGGGCTTTCGAGTGTCCAGCGGCCGCCTGAGCTCCACCAGCCAAAGTCAGCGACGCGCCTGCGCCTGCTGCCAGAATGAAGTTCCTGCGGTCCATCCTCGTCACTCCCCCCGCGGGCGGCCGATTGATCTCCGGTCCGCCTCCCGATGCCACCGCCTCGTCGGCGGAGGAGGGCTCATTGCGGGATTTGTCCGGCAAATACCAATGCCAATTCTGGCTTGATCCATGCCGAATGCACACCGACAAACGATTATTGCATTGAGACCTCTTTGGACAAAACCCTGCAAATCCGGCAATCTTTAGCAAAGGTGATGCCGGAAGATCGCTCATCCATCCAACAAGGGCATCGATCGAGTGCCTAATTAGGTTGGACCCGTGCAGCGCCCTGCCATACCCCGCGCTGGCACAAAGGTGTGCCATATAGTTTTTTTGGAAGAGGTCAGTTCGCGATGTTTAGCCCCGTGGAAGTCGGATCGAAGCTGGGAACCGGCTTGCTGTCGTTCCCCGTCACCCATTTCGACGCCGAGGGACGGTTCCTGGAATCGGACTACCGCGCACATTGCGCCTGGATGCTGGAGCATGAACTGGCCGGCCTGTTCGCCGCAGGAGGCACGGGCGAGTTCTTCTCGCTGACGCCCGATGAAGTGGGTCAGGTAGTCGCCGCCGCCGTGGCCGAGACAGACGGACGCATCCCCGTGATCTCGGGCTGCGGTTACGGCACCGCGATCGCCACCGACATAGCCCGCAAGGCCGAAAAAGCAGGCGCCGATGGCCTGCTGCTGTTGCCGCCCTACCTCATCGGCTCGAACCAGGACGGGCTCGGCGCCCATATCGAGGCCGTGTGCCGCGCCACCGGCCTTGCCGTGATCGTCTACAACCGCGACAACGGCGTGGTCACCGACGAGACCCTCGCCCGTCTTTGCGAACGCAACGCCAATCTCGTGGGCTACAAGGATGGCGTCGGCGACATCGAACTGATGGCCCGAATCCAGGCCCGCATGGGTGACCGCCTGACCTACATCGGCGGCCTGCCAACTGCCGAGACTTTCGCCACACCTTACCTTGCCATGGGCGTTACCACATATTCCTCGGCGATCTTCAACTTCCTGCCCGAGTGGGCGCTGCGCTTCTACGCGGCCGTCCGCGCCGGCGACCACGCATTCGTGGTCGAACAGCTCAATGCATTCGTGCTGCCTTACATCGCCCTGCGCAATCGCGGACGCGGCTATGCGGTTTCCATCGTGAAGGCGGGTATGCGCGCCGTCGGCCGTGACGCCGGGCCAGTGCGCACACCGCTTGCTGATCTCACTTCCGCAGAACACGACGAACTGGCAGCGCTGATCGCACGCGTGTCGCCCGGGGCGCCGGTTGCGGCCTGACCCAGGCATGGGTACGAGAGGGTGACAGGCCGGGCGGCATGGCCTAGTCGGTTGGCGATGTTCGATCTCAGCCAACTGCGCTGCTTCGTTGCCGCCGCCGAAGAGCTTCATTTCGGCCGCGCCGCTCGGCGACTGAATATGACCCAGTCGCCGCTCAGCCGCCAGATCCAGCTCCTGGAACGGATCCTCGGAGTCACCCTGCTCGAAAGGACCAGCCGGCAGGTGCAACTGACACCTGCCGGCAGCGCCTTCCTGATCGAATCCCGCCGGATACTGCGTCTTGCCGAAGGCGCAGCGCTCGCCGCCCGGCGTATCGCCAAGGGCGATGCCGGACGTGTGGTGATCGGCTTCACGGCTGCCTCGGGATACGACCTGCTGCCGCGCATCGTCGCGCAGGCGCTGGCGAAACTGCCCAACATCGAACTCGAACTGCGCGAGATGGTGACTTCCGAGCAACTCGACGCATTGCTGACCGGCCTCATCGACCTTGCCTTCGTGCGTCCGCCGATAGACCGCGCCGAATTCGATCACATCTTGATCCACCGAGAACCGATGCTGGCCGCCCTGCCCTCCGGCGATCCGCGGCAGGCAAAGGCCTCGCTCGACCTGTCGGACTTCGACGACAAGCCGCTCATCATGTACAGCCGCCAGGGCGCGGGCTATTTTCACGAGATGCTGGTCAAGCTCTTCGCCGACGCTTCAGTAAGCCCCAGCTACGTGCAGCATGTGACACAGATCCATTCGATGCTCGGCCTCGTCCGTTCGGGTTTGGCCGCCGCGATCGTGCCGGAAGCCGCAAAGAGCCTGCACATGACCGACGTACATTTGCGCGAGATCCGCACGTCGCCCGAGGCTCCGGCGGAACTGCTGCTGGCCTGGCACCGCGAGAACGAGAATCCCGCTCTCGACGTGATGCGCCAGCTCTGCTTCGAAACCTTGCTTTAAAGCGCTTTCAATCCGCCATGGTTACCCGGCGGATCGGTCCGGCAATGACCAGGAAAGCAACGATCGTCAGCAGACAGTGCAGGCCCACGAAGCCCAGCGCCCAGTCGAACGAGCCGGTCGTCGCGACGATGTAACCGATCACGATGGGCGTCACGATCCCGGCCATGTTGCCGAACATGTTGAAGAGTCCATTGGCCAGGCCCGACTGTTCACGCGGGGCAACGTCGGACATGACCGCCCAGCCGAGCGAGGCTACACCCTTACCGAAGAAGGCAAGTGCCATCAGCGTGATGACCAGCCACTGCGCCTCGACGAAAGCGCAAGCGATTATGGCCGTGGCCATGACCATGCCCACGGTGAGCGGTCCCTTGCGGGCAAGGTCGAGCGAGCCTGTGCGCTTGAGTATCGCATCCGAGGCATAACCGCCGACGAGCCCCCCCGCAAAGCCGCAGAGCGCCGGGAGCGCAGCAGCGAAACCAGCTTCCATGATGTTCATCCCGCGCTCACGCACGAGGTAGATCGGGAACCAGGTCACGAAAAAATAAGTCAGCACGTTGATGCAATACTGACCGAGATAGATGCCTGCGAGCATCCGGTTGGCCAGCAGTCTTCGCATGTCCTGGAAGCTGGGCACGCGCGATTTGCGGCCGCTTTCGTCCATTTGGATGAGGCCGCCGCCCTGCTCGATCAGATCGAGTTCGGCACGGTTCACCGCCGGATGCTGCATTGGACTGCGGATGTAGCGCCAGAACGTTCCCGCGCCCGCTAGGCCGATCGCGCCCATGACCCAGAACACGCTGCGCCAGCCAAACGAATGGACTAGCCAGCCCATCAGCGGTGCGAAAACGACGAGCGAGAAATATTGCGCGGAATTGAAGATGGCAGAGGCCGTTCCGCGCTCGCTACCGGGGAACCAGGCTATCACGAGCCGCGCATTTCCTGGGAATGAGGGGGCTTCCGCAGCGCCGACGAGCAGCCGCATGACGAAGAGCATCGCAAAGACGTGGAGTGCGAAAAGGCCCGCGAACCCCTGGAGCATCGTCAGCAGCGACCACGAGGCGATCGCTATCGTGTAGACCCGCCGCGTACCGAAGCGATCGAGCAGTAACCCGGCGGGAATCTGCGCCGCCACATAGGCCCATGCAAAGGCAGACAGAATGAATCCGGTCTGCACAGCGTCGAGCCCAAGCTCGCGCGAGGCTTCGCTACCGGCAATGGAAAACGTTGAGCGGTCAGCGTAGTTGATGGTCGTGATCAGAAAGATCAGCGCAATGATCCGCTGGCGCACCCATGTGGGCTTTGCGGTCGCCGTCGGCTCCGTACCGGACACGACCATGCTCTGCATTTCTTTCACGCGACCCCTCTCCCGCCGGATATGCAATCGTTTCCCAGCTAGGATCACTCGGCTAAGCGTCAGCAGCCAGCAAGTCCATCGTGAATGCAGCAGAGATCAAGCCAGAAATTGGCTTAAACATCAAAAAGAAGCTCTTCCGCCCACTAAGCCGACCTTCGAGACACCATAGCTGCTTGTCCGAAGCTGCCGACGGTTCACATTGACAGGCTGGCTCCCTGAGATGGTCGCGAAGCCTGCATTACGCTTGTTCCGATTGATAGAATTTCCATGCGGCGATCCGCACGAAGATAGCGAACTGCCGTGTCTTGCAGGTCAACGGCCGAAATCGAACGCAGGCGATCGGTCGCTCCCTCGAATCGGGAGATGCGTTCCGGCTCTGACTGCGACCGCGCGACAAGCGCCATCCAACTGCCGTTGCTCTTGAGCGCATTGCCAAGTCGCTGAAGCATGGGTTCGCGGGCACGCTGCAAGGCGTCGACATCGACGGGACCGACGCGCAATTCAGCAAGGACCTCCTCTACCGCGTTGCGGACCGCCGGGATATCGACGACATCGATCGACGCATTGACCTGGAAATACCCGTAACCCTTCCAGACATGCGAGGTGAAGCTGGCCGATCCGGGCGAATAGGCCTTGCCCAGCTTTTCGCGCAGTTGCTCGGTCAGCCGGATGTTCATGACTTCATGGAGGAGTTCGAGCCTGGCCACTTCGAGCAGATCGGCATCGTCGCACGTGGGCCAGAGCACCCGCAGGATCGCCTGGTTCGCCGGACCCTTGTGGCGGATCACGTGACTGGCTGCGGTTTTCGGGAAAATGCGCGGCGGCTGCGCGTCATGCGTGCCGAAGGCGACCTCGCGCTGGGGGAGCGCGCCGAAAGTGCGGGCGACCAATGCTATCGCGACTTCCTCGTCGACATCGCCGACTAGGCCGATCTCGATCGCGCCGTGGACAAGGCGATCGCCGATGTCTGCCTTGAGGTGGGCAAAAGAGAGGCCGCGATAGTCGTCGGGCGATCCCATTGAGAAACGCGGATCGCCGCCGCTGGTTATGCTGCCCAATTGCGCCTGCAGTGCCGATCGGGGGGTGGCATCGATCTGGGCGAAACGGTCGTCGATCGACTGGAGATAGGCAACCTCACCCTCTGGCCGATAGCCCGGATCGGTAATCAGCGCCGCCAGCAACTGCAATTGCAGCTCCAGATCGCGCGGCGTGGTAACGCCCCCGGCATCGAAGGAATCCTCCCCGCTGCCCAGCCCTATGCCGACACTGCGACCCGCAAGGATGGACCGCAATTCGTCGGCGGTATGCTGGCCAAGGCCGCCGCGTGCGAGGCTGGACACAAGCTGGGTCGCGCGGGGATTCTCTCGTGTATTCAGCCGGCTGCCGCCGTCGAGCGCGAGGCTGAAACGGATGCGCCCCTTCTCAAGCTCGGTCTTGCGTAAGTTGACCATGACTCCGTTGGTAAAACGGACCTGACGGATGCCCAGATCTGATCGCTTGTCGCTGACGACCTGCCCCGGCGTGCCGAAGGTCGTGTAGGCGAAAGGCCGGGGTTTCCCCGCGCCGCCCTTGCCGATTTTCGACTGCTGCACCGAGGCCCATGCCGACCGCAGTGCCCCCTCGCCGCCTTCGGGCGCCTTTCGCCCGGTGAAACGGATCATCGGCTGTTCCAGCGGGACGGCCTCACGAAGCATCGCCTGCAAGACATCCTCAGGCGTGATCCGGGGCGCGAATTCCTCGATGCGCTCCAGTGCCGACTGCGGCGTCGATGGCACGACACGGCCGTCCACCAGTCCAAGCGCCAGTTGGGCCAGCCCCTTGTTGCTGCGGGTCTCTGCCGAAGCGGCGGCATTCTGCGCCCCGCTCAACAGCCGCGCGACCTGCTCCGCTACCTCGGCCTCAGTGAAGCCATGTTCCAACGCGCGCCGGTATTCGAGACCAGCCGCGTTAATGCCCGCCCGCCATGCGCCATCGACGGTGCTGATGCCAAGCACCGTCGCGCGCGCCGAGTCCAGCAGATCGCCGGTTCCGAAACTGGCACTGCGGAAGGGAGGTCTGGTCCCGTTGGCAAGCCGGCTCAGGCGACGGTTGACGATGGCATAGCCCACTGCGCGCAGAATGGCCTGCTCCCGGTTTTCCAGCGTGTCGGTCTCATCGATATAGGCACCGTTACGCTGGATCGTGACATGTTCGGACAAGGCCGGCGCTGTGTAGATACGCACTCGGTCGGCATCGGCGGGATCGATTGGCCCTGCGCCAGGCTGCGCTTCGGCACCGCGAGGCTGCCAATCGCCGAAACGGCGCGCAATGTCGGCCTCCACGACGTCTACATCAATATCGCCCACCACGACGAGCGTCGCGTGGGCAGGAACATATTCGCGTTCATAGAAGGCCCGGAGCGAGGCGGCCGTCGCGGCTTCCAGCGTCTCGGTCGTGCCGATCGGCAGACGCTGCGTATAGAGCGATCCGGGATAGAAGAAATCCATTCCATCCAGGGTGCTGCGAAATGCCGGTGAATCGCGGTCACGCATTTCGGCCAGCACGACCCCGCGTTCGCGCGCCACGGCATCCTGCGCGATGGTGAGGTTACTCGCCGTCTCGCGCATCAGCATCAGGGCAGTGTCGAGAAGCGCGCGATCGGCGCGCGGAAGGTCGAGCTTGTAAAGCGTGCGGCTGAAATTGGTCGAAGCATTGGTGTCCGACCCGAACGCCAGCCCCGCCCGCTCCAGCAAAGGCACCATCTGGCCTTCCGGGACATTACGCGATCCGTTGAAGGCCATGTGTTCGAGGAAGTGCGCAAAACCGCGCTCGCCCGGCGCTTCATCCAGCGAGCCGACATTCATGTCCATGCGCACGACCACCGTGCCCGCCGGCGTGTCGTTGCGGCGCAGCACATAGCGCATGCCGTTGGCGAGGCGGCCGACGCGGAAGCCCGCATCCATGGGAACATCGCTGCTTTCGAACGCCCATGAGGTGTCGTTGATGGGCGCAGGCGCAACTGCCGCGAGGGGGCTGGCAGCGAGGAGGAAAGCGATGGGAAAAAGCGAGGTCTTCATGGTCCGGCGCGGGGCTCCGTTGGAGAGGCTGCAAGCTTGGGGCGGGACAACGACCAGAGGTCCGTTGCCCGCTCACCGGCGTGATGGCTGAGAGGGTTTCGGCTGGCGCCGACCGGCGCGAACGACGGTTTTCAGGTCGAGGGGCGATAGGTCATGGGAACGATGAAATGGAGCTGCGCGGCGCTCAGCTCTTTCGGCGGACGGGGATAAGGGACAGCGCCGCGGATCTGCTCCAGCGCCAAACCGTCAAGCGCGGCAACGCCGCTGCTCTTGACGACGAGGATATCGATGACTTCACCCGCTCCCGTGAGGCTGAAACGCACGAGCACCCGGCCGCGAATGCCTGCCTGAGCGAGGCGGGAGGGGAATTCCTTCTTCCTCAGGATATGACGGAAAACCTTGACGGCATAGCTGTTGCTACCCGTGCTGGATCTTGCCGGAGCGGACGCCTCCGATGCCGCGGAGGAAGCGTTAGGACGGCCGTCGTCGGATGCCGCGACCGATGCCGGCGGCGAGACCTGCACCGAAGCCGCATTCGGACTCTCCGTACCTTTCTTTCCCCCGCCCTCGGCAAGCTGGACCGGCCTTGCCAGCGGCAGCTGCGAAACCACAGGGCGTAACGACGGCAACGAGAGGGACGGCGCCCGCGATGCAACCGGCTCAGCCACACTCTCCGCCTCGCGCGCCGCCGCCTCCTGCTTTGGTTGCGGTTCGCTGGCTTCGTCCGGCGCGGCGGCAACCGACACGGTGGTCAAGTGCGCGCCACCCACAGGACCTTGCATTCCCGCTTCAGGCACCCGCCACACTGCCAGCAGCAGGAGCACGGCGGCGGCATGAACGGATATCGCAAGACATGCCGATGTGATCCGGGAACTCATCGGGCCCGTACCTCGCCACTTTGCCACTGGCGCGCGGTCAAGCTCGTCGCTGTATTCGACAAGTTCATAGTCACAAGACCTTCAGAAAAGCCACGAGCGCATCGCGCTCCTCGCGCGTAAGCTTGAGCGGCGTCAGCAAAGGATCGTGGATGGGCGCGGGCACGTCGGCCTTGCCCTTGGCCCGGTCCTTGCCCCCTCCGGCATTGTAGAGCGACACGACATCTTCAAGGCTCGGAAACAGGCCATTGTGCATGTAAGGCGCGGTCCGGCTCAGCCCGAGCAACGATGCGGTGCGAAAGCGGCCCACATCGGCCGGGTCGCCTGTCACTTCATAACGCCCGAGGTCTTCGCGAGGACGCCCGTAAAAGCTGATGCCGAGATTGTGGAACTGCCCGTCACTCAGCGTCGGTCCGCTATGGCAGGCCGCGCAGCCCGCCTTGGTGCGGAACAGGTGCAGGCCGTCGAGTTCCTGATCGGTCAACACCGAAACGCCCCGTTCCATGACCCGACTCCAGCGCGAGCGCGGCGGCCGCAAGGTCCGCTCGAACGCCGCGACCGCGCTGGCCGCGTCCTGCAATGTCACCCGGCGATGGCCACCAAGCGCGCGAAAGGCCGTGCGGTAATCCTTGTCCCGATTGATGCGCGCCTCGATCAGACGGGCGGTGCCCGCCATCTCCCTGCCGTCAAGTATGGGACCGAGCGCCTGTTCCTCCAGGGTCGCGGCGCGCCCGTCCCAGAACAGAGGCGCCATCCAGGCGGCGGCATAAAGCGACTGCGCATTACGGCGCCCGCGCTGCCGGTCATGCCCGAATGCGGTGCGCAAGCCGTCCCCCATTCCCAATTCCGGGCTGTGACACGATGCGCAGGCGATCTGCCCGGAGCGTGACAGCCCAGGATCGTCGAACATGCGCTTGCCGATATCCGCCAGCGCCTTTTCGCGGGGCATGGGTTCGGGCAGCCGGGGGAGAGCGCCGAACTCGGTGAAACGCGCCCCCTCCCCCAGCCGGGGACGCGGCCATGTGGCCGGCGCGCCCGCATAGAGCGCCCGCAATGCTCCCGCGTGCGGATCGCCTCCATCGATTGCCTGCTGCGCACGCCCCACGACACTTCCCGCGATCGCCAGGATCGTGAGCGTCATCACAAGGCGCGGCAGGTTAAGAAAACGGAACATCGAAAGGATCAGTATCGGTAGTTGAGACCGACCCAGAACGAGCGTCCATACTGGTAGGGCTGCGATGTCGCGGTGCTGTTCGGCGAAGGAATCCGGTCGAACAGGTTCGCCACGTGCACATCAGCGGTCAGCACACCGTAGCTGGAACGGACGAGTTCGGCCTGCGCGTTGAGGTTCACGTCAATCGAACGCGGATACTTCACATAGTCGTAAACGTCGTAGCTGGTGCCATCGATCGTCTCATTGGCGCCGGTATCCTCGATACGCTTGAGCTTGTCGGTATAGCGCAAGTTGACGTTCGTGGTAATCCGATCGTCCAGCCAGAGCGCGGTCCAGGTCATATTAGCCATGAACGGCACCGCCATGTCAGGACGCTGGTTGAGCGCGATGAGCTCTGAATAGCTCAGAACCTTGCCCTGGAACGATACCAGCAGGTTGGCGAGGTCATCGTCCACGTTCACCATGTAGTCGTCGTTCGAGGAGGTAGTCTTCGAGAAGTTGGTACTGAAGCCGACCGAATGCTTGCCGAAGCTGCGGACCCACTCAATCGATGCGCCCCGGTACTTGCTGTAACCGTCGTTGGTGACGACGTACTGCGTATAAGTCGAGATCTTGCCGTTATCGAGGGCCTTGGTCACCTTCTCACCGGCAGAGCGGGTGAACTCGTCATGCCCTTCGCGATAAATGCCCTTGATCCGCAGGTTGCCGCCAAGGACCCGCGCGGACAATGCGGCCGAAAGCTCGTCCGAATAGGGCGTCTTCTTCTTGCCGTCCGAATAGCTGGTCGAATGGCTGGTGGTGGACAGGTACCAGTCATCGTCCGAATAAGTCGTAAGACCGCCGCTCGTGACGCCCTTGCGCACATAAACATAGTTGTCCGGATACTGCTCACGCAGGGCATAGCCCAGCATGGAACGCCCGTAATAACGGTTCGCGCCAAGGGTCAAGCTCCAGCCGTCCCATGGCAGCGCGTAAGTGGCCGAAAGACGCGGCGAGAAGTTGTGGTTGCCGAGGAAACTCTCGTAATCGTAGCGCAGTCCACCGCGCAGCGTGAAATCGCCGATCTCGGCATTGTACTCGGCCCAGCCCGACACGCTATCGAGGTTCACGCGGGCACGATAGGCCTGATAGAGCGAGTACGTCGTCAGCGCGTATTCGCCGGTGGTGCAGGTCAGGCTGTCCGGCTGCGCACAAACGATAGTCGCGGCGGCGGACTGGGCCGTCGTCGTGCGATAGGCATAGTTGTCCTCAAGACGGCTGCGCATCGCCTCGATCCGTTGGTAGTCGAAACCGGCGGAAAGACGCCCCGGCCCAATCGGCGTCGACCAGCGGCCGGTCAGCGCGTAATTGTTCTGCCACTGCCGGATATCGCCGAAGCTGCCGATCACGCAGTTGGTCGAAGTGGAACATCCGCTGCCCACTTTGGTCCACGAGGAGATGGTATAGAGGGTTCCGGGTGCGTCGCGGCTGGTGTCGCTGTGCGAAAAGCTGGCGGAGAGCGACCAGTTGGTCTCGCCCGACTTCGCCAGTTCAAGCCGGCTGGTCACACCCCCGCCGTGCGAGACCATCTGCGAATCGATGGAATTGTTGACCTCGGATTCGCTCTCGTAAGGCGTGTAGGAGAACTGCCCCACCAGCTTCAGGTCGCCGGCAAGGTCCGCCTCTGCCTTGGCAAGGAAATTGTCACTGGTGCTGGACTGGCCGTAAGGCTTGCTGCCGTAGGCTTCCGCCTTGGTGTAGGTCACCCGCGATTGCGAGCGGTTGTAGCCGAGTAACAGACCGATAGCGCTGCTGACGGGAAGATCAAAGATCGCGCTGTAGCGCCACTTCTCGAACGAAGGCTCTGCCGGAAGTTCCCCGTCCAGACTTTCGCGCGATCCATCGGAAATCTTGAAGTTGGTCAGGGCGTCGGAACTGTAGGATACCGAGCTTGAAAAACCGAACTCGCGCTTCGGGGCACGGGTCTTGATATCCAGCGCGCCGCCGGTGAAGCGGCCATATTCGGCCGAGACGTTGGAATCGCGCAGCGTGATCTCGCCGATCAGATTGGTATCAACCCAGAGCGCCTGCGCGGAGGCGCCGGTGGGCTCGGCATAGGATGACGCGTTGGTTTCTGTAACATCGACCCGGGCATTGGCATCGATGCCGTCAAGAGTGATGAGGTTCTCATAATAGCGCCCGCCCGAGATCGAGATGTCGGAAGGACGGATATCCTGGATATCCTCGCGCGTGGCCATGTACTCGTCGCGGCGGAACTGGACGGTCGGCAGCGCCTTGAGAAGCTGGTTGGCGTCGCCCGAACCCGGTGCACGGGCGCGAATTTCCTTTTCGGTGATGCGCGTGGTGCCGGCTTCCGCTCCGGTGCCCATGACATAGCTTTCATCGGCGCGCTCGCCGTCAGCCGCGACTTCGGGGAGAACCTGCACGCTGGTTTCATTCGTCACCACCGCCTCCTGGCTACCGGCCGCAGAGAACGAGGCGACCAGCACGCTGCCCCTCGCGGCTTGAGCAACAGGCATCAGGGCCACGGTGCGATCGTCGATCCAGCGCCAGGCGAGGCCGGTCCCCGACAGCATGATCCCAAGCGCTTCCGACGTCTTGAAAACCCCGGTGACCGCCGCCGCGGCCCGGTCCGAAACAAGCCCGCCTTCGGCGGTAATCTGGATGCCCGACTGCCGGTTGAACTGCGCGATAGCGCGTAGCAGAGGCTGCGAGGGGATATCGAAGCGGCGCACCGCATTGTTCTGGGCCGCAGCCGGGGCGGCAGTCGCCGTCATGGCCATTGCCGAGGTTGCCAGAAGCGCGACAGCCATCACGGCCCGCGTCGTTCCCCTGCTACTCACTGCCCCACGCATCGATCGAATCTCCTGAAAAACAGAATTAATGCTATTGCGATGCAACTGCATGAACTGGTTGATCAGAGGTGAGACGACCGCCGAGCCCGATTTTTCAAAAAAAATCTCAGGCCCCTGAAACAAATTTCCGCGAGGTCCCAAAAAACGCCGATTTTCAGGAGATCAAAATCACCCAAGGCGTGATGCGCTGCACCTTGCCGCCCCCGCGCGAGACCATCGCCTCCAGCGCGCTTTCAGGTTCACGGGCATTGTAGACACCATCGATACGCCTGCCTCCAAGAGAACGGTTGAGCAGCACGACGCGCCCGCCGAACCAGGGGCGCAATTCGTCGATCACTTCTGCAATCGGCCGATTGCGGGCAATGATCGCCCCGCCCTGCCACGCGCCAAGCAGCGCCGGATCATCCGCACCAGCCTCAACCTTGTGCGCCCCGTCAACCCGAACCCATTGCCCGGCAGACAGGTCCCGGGCAGTCCCCTCAGTCGTCACCCGCACGCGCCCACGTTTCAGGGAAACCGCAGTCGCTCCTCCGACGCGCCGAACATCGAAGCTGGTTCCCAGCACGGTCGTCCGCACATCACCAGCGATGACGCAGAAGGGCACTGCGGGATTGTGCTCGACATCGAACCAGGCCTCACCCGCCAGCAGCCGAACCGAACGTGCCTTGTCACTATAATTGACGGCAAGCGCGCTGCCTGGCCCCATTTTTACGGTGCTGCCGTCCGGCAGTGTCACGCTGCGAAGTTCACCGGGCCCAGTCACATAGTCAGACTGCAGGTGCAGCACGGCGGCAGGCACGAACCATAGCGCAAGCGCCGCTGCGACTGCACCCACGACAATTCGGGCGGGCCGAATGGCTGCTAAACGGCCGACGCTGCGATGTCGCCAACGCGGCGCATGCAAGGGCGCAATGGCCACCTCCCGCCACTGACCACCAAGTTCCGGCCCGACTTCGGAGATTGTCTCGAAGCTCTCGGAAACGGCAACCCATGCGCAGGCATGCACGGGATCGTCATCGAGCCAAGTCTCGAACCGACCCTGTAGCGAGGCGCTCTCCGGTTCCTCACGCAGAAGAATGAGCCAATCAGCCGCCTGCTGTTCGGCGGTGCGCGGACTATCGCTCACAGACGAGCTCCATTCCACGTCGGGCAACAGCTTCAGCCGTCCGGTGTGCTTCACAAAAGAGCGGCGCGCAAACCTCATGAGAGCAAGACGCATCAGCGTATCGATTTTCCCGAGAAAAGTTTCTCATGAAAAATTCCCCCGGCCGATACCGCACCTTGTGGTGCAGACCGCGAGGCCGTCTGCGATCAGCACGTGGGCAAGCGACACGGAAATTCCCAGATGATCCGCGATTTCGCGCAGCTTGTAGTCGGCGAAGCGATACATCTCGATCGCTACGCGCTGTCGCTCCGGCAAGCTGCGAAGCACGCCCATCACACACGCCAGATCGCGCCGGACGAAAGCTGTCTTTTCTGGGTTCCCCTGCCCGTCGACCGCGGTACGGGCCGCGTTTTCCAAATCGCCGCCCATCAACCGGGACTCCCGGACACGTTGTCGCAGCGCGTCGATAGCGAGGTTTCGGACAGTCGTACGCAAATAGCCGAGCGGCTCGCGCACATCGTTTTCCGGGCCACGCCGTGACAGCGCCAACCAGGCTTCCTGGACGATATCCTCGGCCTGTTCGCGATTGCCGACGACCTTCGAAGCATAGTCAATAAGCGTTGTACGATGCGCCGTGTAGGCACGCATCATCGGCGTTTCGACTTCAGGCGCTGGGGATCTGCGACTCTTCAACGGGCGTCCTTTCGTGCCCGCGGATACCGGAACGATCGAACCGCCGCCATTATTGCGATTAATTCGCATGTGCAACAGGAAATGAAGAAGGCCCGGCAAGAGGCCTGAATGCCAGTCCCCGCTAACCTTACTCGCCCGGCACCCGCCCCCGCCGACAAAGCCGACCTTCGCCGCTTCATTCGAGCATCCTGAAAGCCGCACTTCGACTAAGCCGTCAGCAATGGTGCACGGTCACCTTTGAGGCATTCCCGTTGTTCTCGACGTCCTCCGCCAACGTCTGCTTCCCTCCCAATTCGTAGCCCGTATGTTTTTGTGTGATTATTGCCCGCCTGACCACATCCATCGCAACATCAGGCTTTCCGCATATGCAAGATCATAATATCTTATTATTCAGTATAGATTTATCATAGATTGAATAAAGTAATAAATTACCTGATTATGGACTGACGATCGGAAAATCGCCTAACGGACCGTCAAACAATCCGGCAAATCTTTTCAGCACGACCTGATCGTTCGTGGAAAGACCTGCCGCGCCCTCCCCCGTAAGCGCTACGTAGAATTGTGAGGCGGATAGCTTCAGCGTCGGTGCTCCAACGCGCGGCGTGGCGGCATCCTGGTGGATCAGCACCGAATTGCGCACATCGATCACCTGGTTCTTGCCCGTCACTGGATCGACCACCGTGAAAGCCAAGGTGACGCCTTTCGCACGTTCCGGCACCAGCCTTACCGCCAGACTATCAAGTAGCAGGTCGGTCGGCAAACTCCGCAGTCCAGCGAAAGGCGCCGCCCGGGTGGGCTCGACCGGCCCCCGACGGAGCTCCACCGCCGCTTCCAGATAGCCATTGCGCCAGGTGGCGCTCTCGGCCTGATAGGCCAGTTGCTCATAGACATCGGCGAGCGTCAGTTGGGCGCCGCGGTTCCGCGGATCGGCAAAGACCAGCTTGTTGAGCAGTTCCACTGCCCAGCGATTGTCCCCCTTCCCGATCGCCGCCTTCGCGAGTTCCAGCACACGCTCCCCACCGCCCAAGGCTTCGACATAATGCCCGGCGTTCTCGGTCAGCGTCATGGGATCGAGATTGGCGGGATTGCCATCGTAGTAACCCATGTAACGCTGGTAGACAGCGCGCGCATTGTGGCTCAGCGTGCCGTAGTACTCGTGGTTGTACCACTTGGCCGCCAGCGTGTCGGGATACTGGATCGTCCGTGCAATTTCGGGGCCGGTCAGGCCATCGTTCATCAGGCGCACGCTCTGATCGTGGAGGTACTCGTAAGCATCCCGCTGATAGCCAAGGTAATCGACGATCTTCTCGCTGCCCCAACGCGGCCAGAAGTGCGAGGTGAACAGCACGTCGCTACGGCTGCCGTAGCGGCTGATCGCCTCGGTCAGCGCGTTCGCCCAGTTCTTGGTGTCGCGCACAAGCGCACCGCGCGCCGGCAAGGCATTATGCAGAGTGCCGTTGGCATCCTCGGCAAGACACAGCGCCTTGAGATCGGGCAGGTAGAAGAACATCTCCGCCGGTGCCTCGGTATTCGCCGCCATCTGGAATTCGAAGCGCAATCCGTCTATCGTCAGCGTCTCGCCGGTCGTCTTGATATCGTGATTGGGGATGATCGGCAGGCGCCCGCGCGGTGCGGTCGCGGGCCGCCCATCCGGCGCCTCGACCGGCTTGATCTGCGGGCCGAGGCCAAGATTGACATTGCCCGTCGCCGTAACCGGAAGCCCGAAACCGAACTGGAACGCGGCACGGCGGATCATGGCCGGGCCGGCGATCACCGCCTCCCCCAGGATCTCCTTGATGAAACCTTCCGGTGCGACGACCGGCACATGCCGGGCCGCAACTTCCTCATCGGAAATGACCGCGCGCACGCCGCTGTAATGGTCCGTATGGCTATGCGTATAGATCACGCCCGTAACCGGCTTCTTGCCAAGATGCTCGTATACAAGCTGCATGCCCGTATAGGCTTCGGCTTCGTAGCCGGGATCGACGATGATGTAGCCACTATCGCCAACGATCACTGTCATGTTGGAAATGCTGTAGCCACGAATCTGGTAGATGCGCTCAGCCACCTTGAACAGGCCGTGCTTTTGCAGCAGCTGCGCATTGCGCCAGAGGCTGGGATTTACCGTTTCGGGCGCCGCCTCGTTGAAGAAGGCATCGGTATTCACGTCGCCGACTACCTGCCCGTCCGGGTTTCGCAGCTTGCCGTCCGCCACGCTTGCGATAAACCCGCGCTGGACGAGAGCAAAATCTTCATGGTCGCCAGTCGGCAATGTCTTTGCAAAGGCAGCGATCCGCTCACGGGTTATGGCGCTGGCCGGCTTGCCTTCCTTTGCAGTGTTGTCGCTGTCGTTGCTAGCTCCCGGTGCGGCCTCCTGAGACAGAACCGGCACTGCCATCAAACTGAAAACAAGGGATGAAATGGCGCAAGCCGTGCGAATACGCATGATAGTCTCTCGAAATTTCAGGCAAGGTCGGGGGGCGGAAGGCAACTTGTCAGCGCGGAAGCGATCAAGGCCTGGGCGAGCGGTCCGCAGATAACTCCGGAAGGGCAACCCCTTTCTGTGCAGCGTAACGATCCCAGTCGGCGACAAGCTCTTTCAGCTTGTCCGCGTGCTGGTCGGCCAGATCGGTGCTTTCGGCAGGATCGGTCGCAAGGTTGAACAACTGCCACTTGCCATCACCCACGCCGTCACGCGGATACGTCGAGCCGGATTTCGGCAGGTAGACCGCTTTCCAGTCTCCCTTCCGAAGTGCCCTGCGATAGAACAGTTCGGTGCCGACGGGCTCGTTGGGAGAACGTACCTCGGCAGCCTTCTCGGCCAGTACAGGAACCAGGCTATGCCCTTCGAACGGCAGGATCGAATGGCCCTTGAAAGTTGCCGGCTGGGTCAATCCGGCAAGATCAAGCAGAGTTGGCGCGATGTCGGTGACACTCAAATTTCCGCGCGCGATGCGGTTGCCGACAACACCCTTGCCTGAAGCGAAGGCACTCACCCGGATACCCCCCTCGGTTGGATAACCTTTGACCAGCCAGGAAGGCGAGCTGTTCGCCTGCGCCCATCCGGCGCCGTAGCCGACATAAGAGGTGGCGCTTCCGATGTTCTCCAAACGGTTGTCGATGCCGAGCTTTTGGGCGCCGCCGGGCACCCCGCGAACCTGGAAGGGCGCGTCGATCTCGCTGCCCTCCGGGCCGTTGTCCGAAAGGAAAACGATGACGGTGTTCTCATATTGGCCGGTGCGCTTCAGCTCGTCAATCACACGGCCGACGTTCTGGTCCATGCGGTCAACCATCGCGGCATAGACTTCCATCTTCCGCGCTTCGAACGCCTTTTCTTCGCTGCTCAGGCTGGCCCATGGCTTCACGCCGTCAAGGGGATGCGACTGCTGGTCGCGTGCGACAAGACCGAGCTTCTTCTGCCGTTCAAGGCGCTCGGCGCGCAGCACTTCATAACCAGCATCATAGCGGCCCTTGTACTTCGCGATGATCTCGGCCGGCGCCTGCATCGGCCAATGCGGCGTAGTGAACGTCAGGTAAGCGAAGAACGGGCGCGAATCTTTTGCCCCGGCATCAAGGAATGAAATCAACTGGTCGGCGAAGTAGTCTGCCGAGTAACGCCCGACAGGAAAGCGGACCAACTTGCCATCCTGCCGGTAAAGCGTGTTCGCCTTGGCCTTTTTCCATGCGCCGTCCTGATCGGCGCCAAAATGGTTGCCCAGCCCTTGCAGCAGCGCGAAGGAATGTTCGAACCCGCGCGCAGCCGGACCGCGATCCTCGGTCACGCCAAGATGCCACTTGCCAGACATGAGCGTGCGATAGCCGCCCTGCTGGAGAAGTTCGGCAATCGAGGCAACCCGGTCATTCAGATAACCCTCATAGCCTGGCCGACCAGCAAGGCCAGGGGACAGCGATTCCGCCATCGTGCCGATGCCCGCCTCATGGTTGTCAACACCGCTTAGCAACATGGAGCGCGTGGGCGAGCATGTCGGCGCGGTATGGAACCCGGTGAAGCGAACGCCGCCGTTGGCAAGGGCGTCGAGGTTCGGCGTTGCTATCTCACCACCAAAGGCGCCCAGATCTGACCAGCCGAGATCATCGGCCACGATCACCAGGAAGTTGGGGCGCGCGGCCTCCCTGTGCGCACCGTTGGCAGCAGTGGCCGCCGGTCCCACCAGGCTCGTTTGCGCCATTGCGAGAGGAGACATCAGGGTGCTTACGAAAGCTGCGGCGATCAGGGCGGCCTTGCGGGTCACGTCGGTTCCATTCCTAGCGATACATTGTGCGGCAGGCGTAATCGCAAGCGAAGCCGAAGCCTAAAAAGATTTCTCAACTAATTTAGTAAAGAAACTTTCCAGGCCCCTCCTCTCTTCCACAGCGTCCAACTGCGCTTCATCATCGGCGCGGCGAACGGCAAGGCCGACAAGGTCAAGGACAAGCTGCCAGTCGTCCATAGCGAGCGAAGATTTCGGCAGCGACCGCGGAAGGAGCGGAACGGTGAAGTCCGTTTCTTTGGCGATATCTCAGCCGAAGCGACATCGGTCGCGTCGATGGTGGCCAAGTTGGCAAAGCGCGAAGCCAGTCTTCATTTCTGTTATGAGGCTGGCACCGCAGGGTACGACCTTTATAGTCAGGCCATTGCGCTGGGGTATGAGTGCCAGGTTGTTGTGCCATCCCTTACTCCCAAGCGTCCGGGCGATCGTGTGAAGACCAATGGGCGCGATGCAGTCAGCCTTAGCACAGCTGCATCGTCCCGGAGAGCGGACTGCTGTGTGGATTCCGGACGAAGCCCATAAAGCTGAGCGAGACTTTGTTCGCGCCCGTAAGTGCGCTCACGACGCGCGGAAGAACACACGTCAGCAGCTCCAGTCATTCCTGTTGCGCCATGGCCGAATTTACCCGGGACGCTCGCCCTGGACACGGGCTCATTTTCGATAGCGGCACAAGCTTCGGTGCTTTTCCATCTAGACCTCGTTATCGAACGATCGGCTCGCACCATTTTTTCAAAAACCTCCTGTTTTCTGCACTAAACAAATTGACAACCAAATTGGTTGAGAATAGCCGAGCCCCATATGAGGCGGTTCCTTAAAGGCTGGATGCCGGGTTCCTATCCGAGGCGACCACGCCAGGCCCTCGCCATTCAACCCAACTTGTCAGGGGGTCATTTTTGCAACGCGCCTTTCTGCGCTCTGCCGTTCTGTCGGCACTCGCTTTTTCCACTTATACAGCCGCGACGTCTCGCAGCGCGGATTCTCTCGCGATTGTCGGTGCTACAGTTTTCGACGGAACAGGCGCTGCCCCCCGCACCGCTGACGTCCTTATCGAAGGCGGTCGGATCTCAGCTGTTGGCCAGAGCCTGAAAATACCTGCCGGAACCCTCAAGATTGCAGCGCACGGAGCGGCCCTGCTGCCGGGTCTGTTCGACCTTCACTCCCACTGGACGCCCTCGGGCGTTCCGGCCACGACTCCGCAGATCGCCACGCAATACCTGAAAAGCGGCGTAACTTCGGTCAGCGACTTCCACGAACAGCCGGAATCCTATCTTCCGCGCCGGGAATGGCTTTCGCAAATCGCCTCGCCCCATGTCGCTTTCGCAGCTCGCATCAGCACGCCGGGCGGCCACGGCGCCGATTGGGGCGATCAGGCGACGACGATCTGGATAAATACGCCGGACGCCGCGCAGGCTGCGGTGAAGAGCCTGCTTCCCTACAAGCCGGACTTCATCAAGGCTTTCGCCGACGGTTGGCGCTACGGCACGGCAGCCGACAATACCAGCATGGACGAGGCCACGCTGGCTGCGCTCTCCTCGGCCGCGCATGCGAGCGGTCTCGAAGTGCTGACGCATACCGTCACCGTCGATCGCGGCGTTGCGGCTGCGCGCGCAGGGGTGGATTCGCTTGCGCACTCGATGCAGGATCGCCGTCTCGACGCCGACACTATCGCGCTGATCCGCAAGTCCGGCATGGCGGTGATCCCCACGCTTGCCGTCTACGAACCGCAGAAGCCCGGAAGCGCGCCACGCGACCGCAGCGATCCCAAAGTCGTGCAGTCCTTCGCCAAGTTCGACAATGCGCTCTACAATGCCAAGGCCCTGTTCGACGCCGGCGTTCCGATCGGCGTTGGCACCGATGCGGGCATGCCGGACACGCCGCACGGCGCCTCGACCATCCGCGAACTGGAACTCCTGGTCCGGGCAGGTCTGTCGCCTGCGCAGGTCCTGACGGCCGCCACTTCGGTCAGCGCCCGCATCCTCCATCTAGACGAGGATCGCGGCACGATCGCGCCCGGCAAGCGCGCCGACCTCGTTCTCGTCGACGGCAAGCCCTGGGACGATATCGCCGACATTCACAAGATCGACAGGGTCTTCGTCGACGGCAAGCTTGTGCTCGGCCGCGGCGCACCGGCACTGCCCGCCGGGAATCTGCGCGATCGCCTGCCTTCCGCGCAAGTGGCCTCGCTAGTCGACGACTTCGAGCGTGCGGACGGTCGGTCCAGCCTCGATACCCTGCGCCTTGATACCGGCGACGGCGGCCTCGACCGCACGGTGGAGATCTCGCAGGTCGTTCCGCGCGACGGCGGTGGCCATGCTCTGCTCGTTTCCGCCCGGATGGCCCAGAAGGCAGATGCCTATGCCGGAGTCGCCATTCCGCTCACACGCGGTTCCGTGCGTCCGGTCGACCTCCATCGCTACAAGGGCATCCGCTTTGAAATGAAGGGCGCGGGTTCCTACAGCCTCCAGTTCAACGGCCTCGACGGTCGGTGGAGCAGGGACTTCGACGCAGGCGAAGGCTGGACCTCGATCGACGTGCCGTTCAGCGACCTCAAGGCCCTGCCGAGTCGCAAGAACCCCGGTCCTGCCTGGACCGGCGACGGTATCGTCCAGGTCGAACTCGGCGCCCGGCGCACACCCGGCGAGCGCATCGCTTTCGAGATCGACGACATCCGCTTTTACTGACCGAAACCGCGCCGAACTCGCGGATACCATAATCCGCGCGCCGGTCACAGGCGCGCAACTCAACAGGGGCATCTTCACATGCGTAATCGTCGCGCCTGCTTCAGGCAGGTTCTTCTGGCGTCTTCCGTACTCGGCCTGAGCATTGCCCAGACCGCCCACGCGCAAGACGAAACCGAGGCTTCCGACAGCGCCAAGGCAAACGAAATCGTCGTCGTCGGCAGCCAGATCAAGGGCGCCAAGGTCAACGAGGCGCTGCCGGTCACTGTGGTGGACCGCGCGCAGATCGACGCCGTGGCCGCCGTCTCGGGCGACGAACTGTTCCGCTCGATCCCGCAGATGGGCGACGTCTCGTTCAACAGCACCAACGGCGGGACCAGCAGCAACTTCGCGCGCGGCGACGTCGGCTCGGTCAACTTGCGCAATCTCGGCGTCGGCAACACCCTGGTCCTGCTGAACGGGCGCCGCGTAGTCCAGCACCCCGGCAGCCAGGCGGACGGCAACCTGGTGCCTGTCATCACCTACAACAGCAACGCCATCCCCGTCGCCGGGCTGGAGCGCCTCGAAGTGCTGCGCGACGGCGCCGCGGCGATCTACGGAACCGACGCGGTGGCGGGCGTGGTCAACACCGTCCTGCGCGACGACGTGGAGGGCGGCCACGTCGAAGTCCAGTATGGCGGCGCCGAAGGCACGGGCCTGCGCGAACTTCAGGTCAGCGGGCTTGCCGGTCATAACTTCGCCGAGAACCGCGGCAACTTCACGCTCTCGTTCAGCTATACCGATCGCAGTGCGCTCGATTCGACCGATCAGGATTTCACCGCCTCGGCCGACAAGCGCTCGCTGTTCGAAGGCACCCGTTTCGAGGGGGCGACCTCGCTCGACCGCCGCAGCACGCTGAGCCCCTGGGGCGACTTCCAGACGCCCGCGAGCTTCGGCACGGTCCGCGCGAACGGCACAGCGCTGACCAACGCTTCCGGTCAGTTCCACGTTCAGCCTTCGACCAACGGCGGCTGCCAGATCGGGCTCGGCAACGGCATCTGCGTGGATGATGGCAACCGCGCAACCGGGGCGGCCGATCGCAATTTGCGGTCCGACGGCCAGGCCAATTACCCGCTCTCGGTCATCCCGTCGCTCAAGCGCATCAACCTCTTCACGACCGCCCATTACGACCTGACCGACGACCTCACACTGTTCGGCGAAGCGGGCTATTATCTCGCGCAGACCGAAAGCGTGCAGGACAGCGTGTTCTCGATCGGTTCGATCAAGATGACGATCCCGGCCTCGAATTACTGGAACCCGTTCGGCGCCGCGACCCTGCCCGACGGCACGGCCAACCCCAACCGGCTCGCCGGTCTCAATATCCCGGCCGAAGGCCTTCCGGTGGCGATCAGCAACTACCGCTTCGGCGATCTCGGCCCGACTCGGGTCAAAGTCGAGAACCAGCAAACCCGCTTCCTGCTGGGATTGCGCGGCACTTTCGGCAAGTTCAACTGGGAGACCGCGGGCCTCTACTCCCAAGCAACCGTCGTCGACCGGCAGACCGGCGTCAGCGCCACCGCGCTCCAAGCCAATCTCGCACTCTCGACACCCGACGCTTACAATCCGTTCAACGGCGGTAACCTCGCCAATCCCTCGCGCGTGGACACCGCGCTCAGCAACCAGGCCGCGTTGGATGCGATTTCGGTGGTCGCCAAACGGCGCGGCAAGACGACCCTCGCACTCGGCGACTTCAAGATCTCCACGCCGGACCTGATTACGCTGCCCGGCGGCAACGTCGGCTTTGCCGCCGGCGTCGAACTGCGCCGCGACACCCAGCTCGACGACCGCGACTCCCGCGTCGACGGCACGATCACCTGGACCGATACGGTATCGGGCGTGGTACAGCCCAGCGACCTGTTCGGCGTCAGCCCCACACCCGATACCTTCGGCGCGCGCACGGTCGGTTCGGCCTATGCGGAACTCGCCATTCCACTGGTCTCGCCGGAAATGAATGTGCCGCTGATGCGCAAGCTGGAAGTGCAGGTCGCGGGTCGCTACGAGCATTACAGCGACTTCGGCAGCATCGCCAAACCGAAGGTCGCGGCCGCGTGGGACATTGTGAACGGAATCCGCCTGCGTGGTTCCTGGGCTCAGGGCTTCCGCGCACCCAACCTGGAGCAGATGAACGCCTCGCTGGTAACGCGCGGCAATACCCGCACCGATTACGTGCGGTGCGAGGCGGACCTGCAAGCTGGACGCATCGCTTCGTTCGCCAACTGCTCACAGTCCTACGTCGCCACCGCGCAGCGCTCGGGCAACCCCGACCTGAAGCCCGAAACCTCCACCAACTGGTCGTTCGGCGCTGTGTTGGAACCGCACTTCATCCCCTCGCGTTTCGGTGATTTCACCTTCACCGTGGACTACTGGCAGATCAAGCAGAAGGGCATCGTCGGCCTGTTCGGCGAAGGCAATGCACTGATCCTCGACTATCTCCTGCGCCAGCAGGGCTCGTCTAACCCCAACGTCATCCGTCTTGCGCCCACGGCGGACGACGTGGCGCTCGTGGCCGGAACCGACCTGGCGCCGGTCGGCGTCGTCCAGTACGTCAAGGACCAGTACGTCAACCTGCAACCGCAGACCGTGCGCGGGCTCGACATGACGTTCGCCTGGCAATTGCGCGATACCGGCATTGGCAGCTTTGCCCTCAATGTGAACGCCGCGCGGCTGCTCAAGTACTTCCGGGCGCCTTCGCCCGATATCGCTGCCCTTCTCGAGGCGCGCGATGCGGGCCAGATCAACGCCGGAACCGCGATCACCGGTGGCGGCAACCTCATCCGCCAGGACGGCCTGCCCAAGTGGCGGCTGTCCGGATCGCTGACCTGGAGCCTGGGCGGCCTCACCATCGGCGGCTTCACCCAGTACATCAGCAGTGTCGAGGACACCGGCCTGACCGATTCAGCCGGCAACGACTGGGTCGTGAAGGGCCAGGTCACGGCCAATCTCTACCTCCAGTACGCCTTCCGCGAAGGCGCCCTGGAAGGCACGAGCTTCCGCATCGGCGCGCGCAACGTGACCAACGAGAAGCCGCCGCTCGCGTCCAGTGCCTATGGCTACAACGGCGCGCTGTACCAGCCTTATGGCCGCTACTGGTACGCCAGCGTGCGCAAGTCGTTCTGATCTGCTGACGCCCGGTTTTTTCCGCCATCCCGGAAAAGGCCGGGCACTCCCCCTACCCAAGGAGAAGCGCTCATGCGCATCCGAAACTGCCCCCGCCTGACACGCCATCGTACGAGGATCGGCGTTGCCGCCCTTGCGCTCGCGCTGTCGCTTTCCGCTTGCTCCACCACCGGCCAGCATGCCCATCGCCCGTCTGAGCCCGCGCCGAGCGCCGGAACGCAGACGATCGCGCACGCCCCGGCAGATTCCTATCCGAGCACTTATCGCCCACGCCCCTCGGTTCCGACCGCCATCGTCAACGCGACGATCCTCACCGCCACCGGCCTGCAAATCGAGAATGGTACTGTCGTCATGGACGGCGGCCGGATCGTCGCGGTCGGCGCGAACGTAGCCCCTCCGGCGGGCGCCAAGATCATCGACGGCACGGGCAAGTGGGTGACGCCCGGCGTCATTGATGCCCACTCGCACCTCGGGGTCTTCCCGGCCCCCGGTGTTCAGGGTCATGCCGACGGCAACGAGAACATCGACCCCAATACGGCGCAAGTCTGGGCCGAGCACTCGATCTGGCCGCAGGATCCTGTGTTCAACAAGGCGCGCGCGGGCGGCGTCACCTCCTTGCTGATCCTGCCCGGCTCGGCCAACCTGTTCGGTGGGCGCGGTGTCACTGTAAAGAACGTGCCTGCCGTGACCGAGCAGGCGATGAAATTCCCCGGCGCGCCCTACGCGCTCAAGATCGCCTGCGGCGAAAATCCCAAGGGCCGCTACGGCAGCCGTGGCCGCGCACCCGCGACCCGCATGGGCGAGGTCGCCGGATACCGCAAGGCCTGGATCGACGCCGCCGAATATGCCCGCAAGTGGGACGGCTACGAGCGCAAACGCGAACGCGGCGAGTCTGCCGAGGCGCCCAAGCGCGATCTCGCCCTCGAAACCATGGCGGGCGTGCTCAAGGGCGAGATCCTCGTCCAGAACCACTGCTACCGCGCCGACGAGATGGCGGTGATGATCGACGTCTCCAAGGAGTTCGGCTACAAGACTCGCGCCTTCCATCACGCCGTGGAAGCCTACAAGATCGCCGATCTGCTCAAGGAAAACGACATCTGCGTCGCGATCTGGGCGACGCGGTGGGGCTTCAAGATGGAAGCCTACGACGGCATCGAGGAAAACGCCGCCCTACTTGCCAGGAAGGGCGTCTGCGTGGCGATCCATTCCGACGAGCAGCGCCTGACCCAGCGCCTCAACGTGGAAAGCGCGGTGGCGCTGGCCGCCGGAAGGCGCGCGGGGATCGACATTCCGGAAGCCGAGGCCGTTAAGTGGTTCACCGCAAACCCGGCCCGCATCATGGGCATTGCCGACAAGACCGGCACGCTGGAAACCGGCAAGAACGCCGACGTCGTACTGTGGACCCGCGATCCCTTCAGCGTCTACGCGATCGCCGAGAAAGTCTTCATCGACGGCGCCCTGGTCCATGATGCCGACGCTCCCCAGAACAACCACCGCTCCGACTTCGAACTCGGCCAGCCCAACGGAGGGCTTTGACATGTTGCGCAGCTTCATCAGTTCCCTCGCCGTCGCCGCATCGCTTGCCGCTTTTCCGGCAGGTGCAGAGACTCTGGCGATCGTCAACGCCCATATCCTTACCGCAGGGCCGGTAGGCGAAGTCGATAACGGCACGATCGTCCTGCGGGACGGCGTGATCGCCGCCGCGGGCAAGAGCGTCGCCGTACCCTCGGGCGCGCGGATCGTCGATGCCCAGGGCCACATCGTCACACCCGGCCTCGTGGCGGTGAATACGGCGCTGGGGCTTACCGAAGTAAGCTCGGTCAGCGGCACGCGGGACGACCGCAACCGTAACAAGCAGATCAGCGCCGCGTTCGACGTGCAGTATGGACTCAACGGCAATTCGACCCTGATTCCGGTCGCGCGGCTTGGTGGCGTCACCAGCGCGATCGTCGTTCCCGGCTACGACGATCGCGACGAGAACCGCCAGCTTCCCTTCGGCGGACAGGCGGCGGCCATCTCGCTCGGTCAGGGTTCGCGTCTGCTGCTGAAACCGCGCGTCGGCATGGTGCTGGAATTCGGCGAGGACGGCGCCACCCGTGCGGGTGGTTCGCGCGCGGCGGAATTCGTCGAACTGCGCAGCCTGCTCGACAACGTGAAGTTCTACCGTAAGCACAAGGTTGCCTACGACAGCGGCAACTTGCGCGACCTTGGCCTGTCCCGTCCAGATCTCGAAGCCCTGCTCCCGGTGCTGGACGGCACCTTGCCGCTGATCGTCGACGTTCACCGGGCTTCCGACATTTCTGAAGTGCTGCGTCTCGCGAGGGAATACCGCCTGCGCGTTATCCTGAGCGGCGCCGAGGAAGGATGGATGGTCGCTGCGGAAATTGCCGCCGCGCGTGTTCCGGTCCTGCTCAATCCCACCGCCAACGTTCCCCAGAGCTTCGATTTGTTGGGCGCGACGCTGGAGAACCCCAAGCGATTGTCGGATGCCGGTGTCGATCTCGCGGTGGAAGGCAACGACGGCGGTCCCCGCGTCCGGGACTTGCGCTACAATGCCGGCATCGCTGTCTCTCGTGGACTGCCTTACGCCAAAGCGATCGAGGCGGTGACACTCGCTCCGGCTCGCATCTTCGGGCTGGACGGCCAGATCGGTTCCATTGCCTCCGGGAAACGGGCCGACCTCGTGATCTGGAGCGGCGATCCGCTCGAACCGCTCAGCGAGGCTTTACGCATTTTTGTCGGCGGACAGGAGCAGCCAATAACCTCGCGCGCGCAGGAACTCCGCGACCGATACCTAGACTGACTTTCATCAGCGAGGGTTGCTGCCACCCCTCGCTTTGAAGACCGCCGCGATCTTCACATGGCACACTTCCTCGAACGTGTCCGATATCTCAGGTGGGTTTATCTGCTCCTCATCAACGAAGGTTCCTGTTTACAGGTCCGAACCGATCGCCTCCACCTTCTGATGACCGTAATGGAGTCGAAGAACTATTTGAGCTTCCAAGACCACCTTAAGCGTTCGAAGGCCTTGCGGGACCTACCGCCTCTATCCGCATAACGGATAGCTTCGACCCATCGTCCACCAGTTCGTCGATAACCACGCAAACTTGCGAAACAGGGGGTGACTCCTGCTGTTTCAGAGCTGCGGAGACAAGGAGATATCATGTCCGAGTTGATGAACGAGCCTGGTGTTCGCGACGCGATGCCACTGCTTGCGTCGAACGAAGGCGTCTGGGAGGGCTGGTACCGCTATTACGACGCAAAAACCGGCGAACTGACGGACCAGCACCGCTCGCGCCTGATCTGCCGCTTGTTCGAAAAGGACGGCGTCGATCACTATCACCAGACCAACTACTATTATTGGGACGATGGCCGCGTCGAAGTGCGAGACTTTCCAGCGGTCTACAAGAACGGCCGGATCTGGTGGGACAACGACCTCATCAAAGGCTGGGCTGCCGCGATGCAACCCGATGACTTCAATCGTTCGACATGCCTGAACTGGACCCGCACCGACGAGCCGGGCATCTACCTATACGAGATGATTCAGAACAACGACGAGCGCACCCATCGCGCACGCACCTGGCAGTGGTTCCGTGATGGCAAGTGCTACCAGCGGACGTTGATCGACGAGGTCTTCGTGACCCGCGACTGGCAGAACTGGACTAACGACGGCGCGCCCGGCATCTGACGGACGCTCTCTCCCCCTGCCGGCTCGCGACCGGCAGGGGCGCATCCGTGTCACGCGCCGACAAGCGTAACTGAGATGTCTGCCAGACCCTCGCGCAGCTTCTTTGCCGAGGAGTATTCCGGCGACTTCCAGAACGCGAGCGCGCTTGCACGGTCTGGCCATTCGGAGACCACGACCGAACCTCCGTCCTTGCCCTCGCCTTCCAGAACCGTGCCGCCAGGTGCCCGCACCACATAAGTCCCTCCGTAATTGACCAGCGCCTCGGCGGCGGCCTGCGCATAGCCGCAGGACATAAATGCCTCGCGGTTCGTGAGATGGGCGGTAACGACGAGCCAGGCGGCCATGGAAATATCTCCTTGTGTTGATTGCGACGTGATTGCCCGCCGACAGTTCCTCCATCGTGTGCCGTGCGGCACAGTGCGTTCCGCGCTATCCGCTGTGCGGATGCACGCGCACCGGTGCTGTAATTGCCAAGGCAGACGCGGTTCCCTGCCCCTACCACGGATTTCATGGAGGCAGCCTTGCAGGCAGACCGGATCGAACAGGCCGCTTTCGCACCTCGGGCCGAGACAGGTATCGATGGCGAGTTCGCCCGAGGCTGGACGATCCTGCTGGCCTCGATGATCGGCATAGGCAGCGGCCTGGTCTCACTGCCGTTCTACACCTTCGGCATCTTCGCCCCGCATCTGGCCCGCGAATTCGGTTGGTCGATGGGCGAGATCATGGGCGGCCTGACGATCACAACACTCGCCCTCCTCGTGGCTGCCCCCATAGCCGGGCTGCTGTGCGAACGCTTCGGCGCAAGGCCCGTCGCAGCGGCTTCGCTCGCCCTGTTCGGGCTGTCCTACGTGTCGCTCGCCACGCTGAACGGCTCGCTCATACAGTATTACGTCACCTGGGGCTTGGCCGCTGCCGTCGGCGCGGGGAGCCTGCCGATCACCTTCACCCGCACGGTGAATCGATGGTTCGACCGAAATCGCGGGCTGGCCCTAGGCATTGCTATGATGGGCACCGGCCTGTTCGGCATAGCTTGCAAACCGATTCTCGCCTGGGTGATCGGCGATTATGGCTGGCGTACCGGCTATGCGGCGCTTGGTTGCCTGCCCTTGCTTTTCGCGATGCCGATCACGTTGATGTTGTTCCGCGACCCATCCGTTGCCGACCTGCAAAGCGGCAATGACGCCCCGATTGCTCCTGTTTCCGGCTTCTCGCGCGGTGAAGCGCTGCGCCAGTGGCGCTTCTGGCTGATCGCAATGCTGCTGATCCCATTGTCATTCGCACTGGCAGGCACGCCGCCCAACCTCGAATCGATTCTAAGCGACAAGGGTCTCGATTCTGACACTATCGTCCGACTTACGCCGCTCATCGGTCTGGCATCGATTACCGGGCGACTCGTCGGCGGCATCCTGCTCGACCGTTTCTGGGCGCCCGCCGTGGCTTTCGTGATCCTCAGCGTGCCATTGGCATCCTGCCTGATCCTATTGGCCGGACATCTCGAACCCACCACCGCCGGCTTCGCGATTTTCCTCATCGGCTTTGCCCTTGGCGTCGAGTTCGACGTCGTCGCCTATCTCACCGCGCGATACTTCGGGATGCGAGCCTACGCCGCGATCTACGGACTGTTCTACGTCTGCTTCACCGTGGGAGCAGGCTTCGCCCCGCTTGTCTTCGGGATGATTCGCGACGCCGCTCACAATTTCAATCCCGCGCTTATGACGTGCGCCGCGATCCTGCCGATAAGTGCCGCCGGATTCCTTCTACTCGGCCGATATCCGCGGTTCTCCTGACTGGACATAGCCGCGTCAATCGGTTGACATATTGTTATATGATTATACCAATAGGCTTCGGCGAATGGTCGCCATTCCATGAGGGAATCGCCATGACCGATTACCGACTGCTCCTCTCCACGACGCTCATCCCGCTCAGCCTTATCTCCGTGCAGGCCGCGGCTCAGGACGCACCCGCGCAAATCCGCGCAAAGACCGGCGGGCTCGAAGACATCGTCGTCACCGCGCAGCGGCGCCAGGAAAAGCTGCAGGACGTTCCGGTCACGGTCACCGCGTTCAATGAGGCCATGCTGGAGCGCCTCAACGTCAACGACGCGATCTCCACGTCCAAGTTCGTTCCGGGCATGGTCTCGCAGCACAACGCCGGCCTCGCATCCGCGAATGCCTATTACTTGCGCGGACTGGGCAACAGCCAGTCGACCCCCACGTTCGATGCCCCGGTGACCACTTACGTTGACGACGTCTACGTGGCCCGCCAGAATGCCAACAACTATGCCTTCTTCGATACCGAGCGCGTGGAAGTCATGCGTGGTCCGCAAGGAACCCTGTTCGGCCGCAATACCACCGGCGGTGCAATCAATGTCATCATGCGCAAGCCATCCGACACGGCAGGCATGAAGATGGAGGTGACCGGCGGCTCTTACGAGCGCTACACCGTCAAGGCGACCGCCGACTTGCCACTTACCGACCAGGTCCTCACCAAGGTTTCGGGCTACGTCGTGCAGGACCGCGGCTATCTGAAAAACATCACTACCGGCGACTGGTTCAACGGTGAAAGCAGCTACGGACTGCGCGGCGACGTGCGACTGCTGCCGACCGACCGCCTGACTATCGACCTCGCCGCCGAATATACCCGCAATTCGGGAACCTACACCGGCCTTCGCAATGTCCCAGGCACGAACCCCTATATTGCCGGTGCCACCACGCGCCCGGTCTTCTACGAATCCGCCTCGGGCCTGCCGACGACGAGCTGCACCGGCGACAATGTCGGCACTCTGCTCTCGGTGGGCGCCGGCAATTGCAACCTTTCCGAGAACGTGGCGATCAGCGCCAATGCGAATTACGAACTCGACAACGGCTCGCTGACCTACATCTTCGGCTACCGCCATCTCGATCAGGGTTATATCACCGAGTACAATGCCAGCGCGGTCAACAAGTACGCCGGCTATATCATCACCGACAACGGCACGCATGAGCAGTGGTCCAGCGAGCTGAAATACAACGCCGACTTCTTCGGCGACCGCGTCCACCTCGTCACCGGCCTGTTCTACCTCAATGAAGAGTCAGACGACCGCCAGACCAGCTTCTCGGGCGGGACTACCGCGTTCCGGCTGGTCCAGGATCAACATCTCCTGCCGAAGACCGAAACCGGCGCCGTCTACGCGCAGGTGGACTTCGACCTGACCGATCAGCTCACCCTGACGGCGGGCGGACGCTATACGATCGAGACCAAGAAGGTGGGATATCTTGCTTCCGAGGAGTTTCCGGGCTTCGGCTACGACAGCGCCGCCGTCTCCGCCTATGGCATTCCGCTAAAACGCACCTACCGCAAGTTCACGCCCCGCGTGGCGGTCAACTACAAGATCAATCCCGACGTCATGGTCTTCGCCTCTGCCACCAATGGCTTCAAGTCGGGCGGCTGGAACGGCGGCGCGGCGGCGCCGTTCAATGCCGTGCTATTCGATCCCGAGAAGACCTGGTCGTTCGAAGGCGGGGTAAAGTCCGAACTGTTCGATCGCAAGCTGCGCTTCAACGCGACGGGTTACTACGCGAAGACTAAGGATCTGCAAGTCACCGCCGCCGTTACCAGCCCGATCACCGGCACGATCTCCCAGCTTCCCTTCAATGCCGGCACGTTCGAAGCCTATGGCATCGAAATCGAGAGCACGGCGAAGTTTGGCTATCTCAGCCTGTTCGCCAATCCTTCGCTGATGCACGGCGAATACACCTACATCGTTCCGACATCGACCACACTCACCACCGCCTTCAAGCCGGTGCGCGTGCCGAAGTTCCAGTTCAGCGGCGGCGCGGCCTATGACGTGCCGGTCGAGGCTCTGGGCGGAACCTTGGGCGCTTCTGCCACCTGGCGGCACAATTCACCTTACTGGATCGCCGTGCTCAACACTGCGACGACACAGACCGAAGACTATATCGACGCTGCCGTAAGCTACACCACGATGGACGAGAAGATGAAGATCGCCTTCGAGGTTTCCAACCTCACCGACCAGAAGACGGTCACCGCGAACTTCATCTCGCTCTTCCCGGGCGATCCGCGCCGCTACACGGTGCGACTCAAGTTCCAGATCTGACCCTCAGCATCACCGCGCGGTGTCCGCAGGTCGGACAGGCTGGTCCTCCCAGCGGACACCGCGCGGCCGGCACGCTCCTATCGCGGTGCGTCCTTCCCCCAGAACGAGGTATTTTCCCATGAGCATCGTCGGCACTCGGATGGTCAGCGACGGCAAGACCGCGCGGCAGATCTTCGAGGAAGTCATGGCTAACCCCGCACGCACGAAGTTCGGCTTCGGCGAGAAACTGGCGATCGTGAACGTCGATTTCCAGAATGCCTATACCCGGATCGACGAGTTCAAGACAGCCTACGAGACCGATCCCCGCCAGATCGAGCATACCAACACGATCTCCGCCCTCGCGCGCTCCAAGGGCATGCCGGTGATCTGGACCCACGTCGCCTATGCCGAGGATGCCAGCGACGCCGGCGTCTGGGGTACGCGCACGAACACGCCGGATTCACTCCAGAACATCAAGTACGACAGCCGACGTCACGCTTTCGACGAGCGCTGCGAGATCGAAGCGGCCGACATGATTTACACCAAGCGCATGCCTTCGGCCTTCTTCGAAACGCCGCTGCAAAGTCTGCTCGTCTGGCACAAGGTCGATACCCTGGTGATTACCGGCGGCTCCACTTCGGGCTGCATCCGCGCCACTGCCGTCGACAGCCTGAGCCGCGGCTACCGCACCATCGTCCCGATCGAGACTTGCGCCGACAAGCACGAGAGCTACCACTTTGCCAATCTCACCGACCTCCAACTCAAATATGCGGACGTGGAGCCGGTGCAGGTCGTGATCGACTGGCTGGAGGCCCGCTGATGCAGGAGGGAAAAGCCGATCCGGGTCTCTACGACTTCGCGCCCTATCGCGACCGCGCGCCATACTCATGGCCGGGCGAGAAGAAAGTCGCCGTCTGGGTTTCGCCCAATCTCGAATATTACGAGATTGATCCGCCCGCGAACCCCAACCGCAAGTCCTGGGCAAAACCGCATCCGGACGTTGTCGGCTATTCCCACCGCGACCACGCCAACCGCGTTGGTCACTGGCGTATGGCCGAGGTGATGACCAAGCACGGCTTCCCCGGCTCGGTCAGTCTTTCGGTGGCGCTGTGCCAGCACCACCCCGAGGTGGTGGCGGACGCCCATGCGCGCGGCTGGGAATTCTTCAGCCACGGCATCTACAACACCCGCTATTCCTACGGCATGGACGAGGCGCAGGAGCGTGCGATCATCGAGGATTCGATCCGCACCGTGCGCGAGGCCACCGGTCAGACGATCCGCGGATGGCTCGCCCCCGCGCTTACACATACGCCGCGCACGCTAAACCTTATCGCCGAATACGGGCTCGACTATACCTGCGACCTCTATCACGACGACCAGCCCCAGCGCGTGAACACGGCCAGCGGCGACCTGATCTCGATGCCCTACAGCCTGGAGGTCAACGACCACTACGGCTTCTTCATCTACAACATGAGCCCGCGCGAATACACGCAGACGCTGATCCGCCAGTACGAGCGGCTCGCGGCCGAACCTTCGGGCACGGTGATGTGCATCCCCTTGCACTCCTATCTCATCGGCCAGCCACACCGCATCGGTCCTTTCGAAGAAGTCCTGCGCCACATCGCCGCAGACGGCCGCGCCTGGATCACCCGCTCCGGCGACATTGCCGATGCGTGGAGAGCCGTTCAGACCACGGAGGCGGCCGCATGACCCTCGACCCAAGCTATCTCGAATATCCCGCGCGCCGTCCTGGCTACGACCACGATCTCTATCCCTACAGCACGTTGCCCAGCCGCAAGCCGCTCGCATGGCCCGGCGGCAAGAGCGTCGCGACATGGATTGTCGTCAGCCTCGAATGGTTTCCGATGACGCCGAGCGACACCCCGTTCCGCGCGCCGGGACATATGCAGACGGCCTATCCGGACTACCGCCACTACACCTCACGCGAATACGGAACGCGGGTCGGTTTCTATCGCCTGCTCGACGCTTTTGCGAAAGCCGGCGCGAAAGTCTCGGTCGCGGCAAACGGCGCGATCGCCAAGCGCTATCCCTCGATCATTCGCGACGTGGTGGACGCCGGACACGAGATCATCGCCCATTCCACCGACATGAACGGCACGATCGCCTCCACTGTGCCGGTTGAGGACGAACGCGCCCTCATCCGCGACAGCATCGCCGCACTTTCCGCAGTCACCGGCAGGGCCCCGCGGGGCTGGCTCTCGATCGCCCGCTCGCAGAGCTTCGCCACCCCCGACCTGCTGGTCGAGGCGGGAATCGAATATTGCTGCGACTGGGTCAACGACGAAGCGCCCTGGGCTTTCGCCAATGGCCTCGTCAATCTGCCGCTCAACCATGAATTGTCGGACCGGCAGATTCTCAACGTCCAGCAGCAGTCGGTCGACAGCTATGCCGAGCAGATGCTCGACGCCCACGACTGGCTGAGCGCCGAGGCGCAGACCCAGGGCGCTCGCCTGCTCCCGCTGCATCTCACCCCCTATATCATTGGTTTGCCCTACCGCATGGACGCCTTCGAGCGCTTGCTGGCAGACCTCGCCGCACGCCCGGAAACTTGGTTCGCGCGCGGATCGGACATTCTCGACAGCTTCAGGAGCCAGATGTGAAAGCCTATCAACTCGGCGCGCAGGACGGCCTGTCCTCGCTCACCCCGGTAACCCGCCCCGATCCCGTGGCAGGGCCCGATGAGGCGGTGCTCAAGGTCCGCTATGTCTCGCTCAACAACCGCGACCTGCAAATACTCGAAGGCCGCTACGGCGCAAAGAAGCCGGAAGAGCGTGTGCCGTTCTCCGAAGGAATCGGCGAAGTCGTCGCGCTGGGCGAAGGCGCAGCCGGCATCGCCGTGGGCGACCGCGCGGTGCTTTCGCACTTCATCGCCTGGCAGGACGGCCCGTTCGACATGCGCTATTTCGGCTCCGATGTCGGCATTACGCAGGACGGCTGGATGGCCGAATACCTGAAAGTTCCGGCCTCGGCACTGATCCGCGTGCCGGACAGCCTGACCAACGAGCAGGCCGCCCCGCTGGCCGCCGCAACGCTCACGGCGTGGCACGCAGTCGTCGAGGTCGGCCAGGCCAAGGCCGGCGATCTCGTCGTCGCGCTGGGCACCGGCGGCGTCGCCATGGCAGCGCTCCAGATCGCCAAGGCTAACGGAGCCTTCGTCGCGATCACCTCTTCCAGCGACGAAAAGCTCGAACTGGCCCGCAAGGCGGGCGCGGACTTTACCGTGAATTACGCCAGGCACTCCGATTGGGCTGCGGAGCTGGCGAAGCAGACCGGCGGCCGCGGGGCGGACTTGGTCGTCGAAACCGGCGGCCAGCACACCCTGCCCCAGTCAATCAACGCCTGCGCGGTCAATGCCCGGATCGTCGTCATAGGTGCCGGCGCGGGAGACGGTCCCCTGCCCAACTACGGCGCGATCATCGGCAAAAACCTCACCATCAAGGGCATCGCAGCAGGCAGCAGGGGCATGCTCGTGCGGCTGCTGCGCGCGATGGAGGCCAATCCCTTTGCTCCGGTGGTGGACAGGGTATTTGAGTTCGACGAGGCGCTGGCGGCCTGCGAATACCTCAAGTCCGGCAGCCATCTCGGCAAAGTGCTGATCCGGGTTTCCTGAACCTGCAAGAGGTCCCGGAAAGACGCCGGTACGCCTGAGCGGCCCGGCGTCTTTCTCAATCCGCGCCGGGGTTCTGCAGGTCCATTCGGATGTTGAAGCGGTCTGAGCGGTAATGTGCGTAAGTCCGCAGAAACGGCTTGTCGTCGGCATCATAGACTGTGCGGGTGATGCGCAGGATGGCGGAGAGCGGTTCGACGTGCAGCCGTTCAACACAGAGCACGTCGGCCTGCATTGCGCCGATGGTCTGCTCGGCATGCTTGGCACGGTGACCGGCCTCTTCGAGCAGCTTGAGGATCGGCGCACGCACGAGCGAGCTTTCGTTGATGATCGATCCTAGCGCGCCGGGCACATAGCTGACGACATAGCCGATCGGCACGCCGTCCAGACAGCGCACGCGCACCGCCCGGACCACCGGGGAGCCCAAGTCCAGGTGTAGCGCGCTAGCGACGGTGGCGGTCGCTTCCCGGGTCTCGACCGAAATGACATTGACGGTCGTCCCCTCGCCCAGCGCCAAAAGCGAATCCACCGCCTGGTTGATGTTCGCCTCCAGCGGCTTGGCCGGGGACTTGAAGATTACCCGCGTACCGAGACGGCGCTTGCGCTCGACATAGTGCTGCTCGGCAAGATCGCCCAGCACGCGGCGGGCGGTGATGCGCGACACGCCGTAAAGGTCGGAAACCTCCGCTTCGGTAGGCATGGCGCTGCCATAGGGACGCTGGCCGCTGAGGATCTCGTCGCGCAGCATTAGGTAGATCTGGTGATAAAGCGGCACAGCCGCATCGCGATCGAGCACGTCATTCCCCCACGAGGCGATTTCGGGCCGGGCGGCGCCGTTCTTGCTCTTCGGAGCCAACTTCCGCTTAGTCAAGGCGCAGCGGCTTACCGCCAGAGCGGATAGCGGCCCATTCCCAGCAGCGCTATTCCGCCCGCGACGAGGCAACCGACCCCCGCCATCAGCGCGGCATCATAGCGGCCCATCGTGTCGAACGCCCAGCCATAGACCACCGGCCCAAGCCCGCCCCCGAACGCGATCACGGTATAGAAGCAGCCATAGATCGTTCCGTAGTTGCGGCGGCCGAAATAGCGGGCAATCAGATAGGCTAGCAGGTCGAACTCAAACCCCGCGCCAAGGCCAAGCGCGATGACCGATAGCACGGCATGGGTCGTATCGATTTGCGGCTGCGCGAGCATGAAGCTGCCGGTTGCCGGTAGCGCCAGGATCGCAAGCGCGCAGCCCGGCGCCCAGAAACGGTCGAGCAGCCAGCCGCCGATTACGCGTCCGGCGATTACTGAAAGGCCGAACCCAGCTGTGATCGCACCAATTTGCGCCAGCGCGAAATGGCGTGTCTTGAGGATGTTTTCCAGGTTAGGCGTCGGCGCAGTCAGCGCGAAGGCGATCAGCAGGAACGCGAAGGCCATAATCCAAAAACGACGGTCGCGCAGCGCTTCTCGCAGCGTCATCCCGCTCTCGGTCATGTCGGAAGTGACGGTCCTGGCGGCGGGGCGGCCACCGCGCTCGCGAAACAGCATCGCCACAACTGGCACGCCGATCACGATGGGCAGCGCGCCGATCGCCACGAAGGCAGCGCGCCAGCCGAAACTGCCGATGAGCCAGGCCGCGAAAGGCTTGACCAGAAAGCCGGTGATGCCGGTGCCGGTGCTGGCGACGCCGATGGCGAGGCCGCGATGCTTCTCGAACCAGCCATTGACCGTATACATCCAGGTCGCCGTCAGCGTTCCCGCGCCGACGACGGACATCAGCACCCACTGCGCGTAGTAGACCCAGAGATTGCCTGTGCTGAGCGAAAGGCTCATGAACGTCAGCCCGAACAGTACCAGAGAGACCAGTGCCACCGGTCGCGATCCATAGCGATCGACCGCGAAACCGGCCAGCGGTCCGGTCGCCATAACCACCAGCGACTGCACTGTGATCGCGCCCATCAAGGAAGCGAAGCTCCAGCCGAAAGCGCCCTGCAGTTCAGGCGCGAACATGCCCGCGGTATAGAAAGGCAGCGGGCTCAGCCCCATTGCCAGCCCGATCATTGCCGCAAAGACCACGATCCAACCGGCCGCACCGTCGCGCGCGGGAAGGCTTGCTGAAGCGCCCTCCGCCTCGTCCCGAGGTACTGCTGCGAAAGCCGGGGAAGGGGTTGGCATCGTGTTCTACCTCACTCTTGCTCGCCTGTCGGACGGGATGTGCCTGGGACTGGACTTTACGGCGATCCTGACACAGTATTGGTTATATTAATATAACATATTGATGCGCTGCTACCCCTGAGCGGCAGCCGAAGGAAGGATGGGCCGCATGACCACCACGACCGCCGCGGCTATCGCATGCCGCTACGTGACCGCAGGCGGCCGCCAAGTGCATTACCGGGTTTGCGGCGAGGGCCCGGCGGTGGTCCTGCTGCACGATTCTCCCAGATCTTCGCGCCTGCACAGTCCGGCGATGAAAATGCTCGCCAGCCGGTTTCGAGTCTTCGCGCTCGATACGCCGGGCTACGGCAATTCCGACCCGCTGCCGGACAGCGCCCCCACGATCCCCGACTTTGCCGAGGCCCTGAGACATACGCTGGCCGCACTTGGATTGGAACGCGCGCCGCTCTACGCCACCCACACCGGCGCCAAGATCGCGCTGGCGCTGGCTGCGCGCGGCGGAACGATGCCACTCCTTGTACTGGACGGCCTCGCAATTCCGCCCGCGCCGGCCCCGGAGAGTTTCATCCAGGCCTATATGCGTCCCTTCCAGCCCGATGCAGACGGGGCCTATCTCGCCTCAGAATGGAGCCACATCCGCGACATGCTGCGCTGGTTCCCGTGGTTCTCACACAAGGCGGAAACCCGCATCGCCATGGACCCGCCGAGCGCCGAATGGCTGGAAGACTACGGCATCGATCTGTTCAGTGCCGGACCGCACTATTCGGACGCCTATGCCGCCGCAATGCGCTGGAGCCCGATGGAAGACCTGCTGGCCGTCAAGGTGCCCACGCTGGTCGCAGCCAAGAGCGACGACGTGCTGTACGGTTTCCTCGGGCAAGTGCCCACGGCGCACAATCCGACGCTTTCGGTGCAGCGCCTCGGCAGCGACCGGCTCGAATGGCTCGATTGGCTGGCAACCACGCTAACGAAAGCCGCTTGCCTCGAAGCGGGGGATCGACCGTGCCCGGACATTTCAGCCCCGCGCGGATACATCGAGCTGCCCCACGGCCAGCTCCACTGGCGCAGGGGCGGCGCCGCGACTGGACGACCGCTGCTGGTGCTATCGGCGCCCTCGACGCTCGAAGCGATGGAGTGGGCGCGGGCGCTGGGCGTCGATCGGCCGACGCTGGTGCCGGATCTTCCGGGCTTCGGCGATTCCTCCCCCCTTCCGAGCCCCAGCGCCGATGCGATGGCAGACAGCCTCGCCGCGCTGATCGATGGGTCGGGTATGGGCCCGATGGACGTGCTCGCTGTCGATCTTGCCGCTCCCATCGGTGCCAGACTGGCCGCGCGCCATCCTGCGAGGGTGCGCACGCTCGCGATCCACGGCGCGCCGCCACTGGATCCCGACGACGCCCAGGCTGTCGCGATCTGCCCGGATATCGTCTTCGACCCTCACGCCGGCACGCACCTCCACCGCATCTGGCACATGTTGCGCGACAGTCAGGTCCACTGGCCGTGGTTCGACCTCTCGCAAGCCGCCGCGCGTAAGCACGGCGTTCTCCCCGAACCCGAAGCGATGCAAGCCGCGCTTAGCGGCATCCTTAAGCAGCGCCGGTCCTATGGCCACAGCGTTCTCGCGGCCTTCGGTGCGGCAAGCGCGTCCGATTGGGCCGAAGTCGGCGTGCCCACGCTACTCTGTCTTGGCGAAGACCCGGCACAGAGAGAGGCCCCGCAGATCGCCGAACTGCTGCCGAGCAGCCGCACAATTGCCCTTCCCCCCAATTGCGCGGAGGCAGCGGCCGTGCTGGCAGCCGCACTCGCTAGGCCCGTCGCCGCGCCAGTCGCGGTGACCCGGTGAGCGCCGTAGCCGAGGTCGACTGGCCGCGCCGGTCCTACGCTTGGTTCGTCCTCGCCCTCCTCACCCTGGCCTATGCGCTGGCAATCCTCGACCGGGTATCGATCGCCCTGCTGATTGAACCGCTGCAAAAGTCGCTCGCCATCGACGACACCCAGTTCGGACTGCTCCAGGGCATGGCCTTCAGCGTGGTTTACAGCGTTCTGGGCCTGCCACTCGGCATGCTCAGCGACCGTTCCCGCCGCGTGCCGATCCTGGTCGGCGGGCTTGCCTTGTGGAGCCTGGCAACGATCGGCTGTTCGCTCGCCACTACCTTCCACGAACTCTTCGCCGCCCGCATGATGGTGGGCGTTGGCGAGGCCGCGCTGGTGCCGGTGGCGACGTCGCTGATCGCCGACTACTTTGCCCCCGGCGTGCGCCCTAAGGCTTACGGCCTGTTCGTGACCGGCAGTTCGCTCGGCACGGCGGCAGCGATGGCGCTGGGCGGGATTTTCCTCGACTGGGCGGACGAAATGATCGTCGGGATGCCGGCATTTTTTGGTAACATGCAGCCATGGCAGGTCGTGTTCGTGCTCTGCGGCACACCAGGCCTGATACTGGCGATTGTCCTCCTAATGACCGCCCGCGAACCGCTACGACAGGGCGGCGCCCGCATCACCGAACCGCTCAGCCTGCGTCCAATCCTGCGCCTATTTGCCGAACGCCCCGGGGCCTTTGCGCTGTTCATGCTCGGGTCTGTGCTCAACCTCGTTTGCATCTACGCGATCATCGGCTGGTTCCCGGCTCTGTTCATCCGCGTCCACGGCTGGGGAGCAGCAGAAACAGGCAAGATCCTGGGCACTTACGGGTTGCCGGTGTCGATCTTCGCGGCGGTGAACAGCGGCTGGGTGATCGCCTGGCTGGCCCGGCGCGGTCACAGGGATGCCCCGATCCTCTGCGCCATGGGCTGCGCCGCCTCCATGGCCGTGTTCGGCACGCTCGCCTGCCTGGCACCGAGCGGCAGCCTTGCCATGACGGGATACCTGCTCAACGCGCTGTTCCTGAACTGGAACACCTCGGCGGTCTATTCCGGCTTCGCGCAGATCACGCCCAATGCCCTGCGCGGGCAAGTCATGGCGCTACAGACGATCGCTTCCGGCCTCGTCGCGCTGACAGCGGGCAACTTCATTGTAGGCTTCCTGTCCGATACCGTTTTTACTGAGAAAACCGGCATTGCCTGGTCGCTGGGTAGCGTGTTCTGCGTCAGTGGTCTCGGAGCGTTGCTGAGCTTGATGGCGGCGCGGCGCAGCTTCCGTCAAGCCGCCGCCGATCTCGCCGTCTCGGAGCCTGCCCGATGACCTGCGACCTCGCGCCGCTGCTGGCATCGCTTCGAACCGTCCTCGGCAACGAGGGACTACTCACCGATAGGGAAAACCTGCGCCTCCATGGCTCGGACCTGCTTTGCGAAGGCGGAGACTGCGCGATGGTGGTGCGGCCCAACACCGTAGGGGCATTGGCGAAGGCGGTTGGCCTTATCGGACGCGCCGGAATCGCGATGGCCCCGCGCGGCGGCGGTCTGACTTACGTGCGCGGTTATATGCCCGCTAGCCGCCGTTTCGCTGCGATCGACCTTTCCCGGCTCAACCGCATTCTCTCGGTGAGCGAGGAGGACATGATCGTGACCGTCGAGGCCGGGACGACATGGAAACAGATATACGAGGCGCTGGCGCCACTCGGCCTGCGCCTGCCGTTTTTCGGCACCTTCTCGGGAAGCCGCGCCACGGTGGGTGGAGGCCTGTCCAACGGCGCGTTGTTCCTCGGTACGGCACGCCATGTCTCAGCTGCCGAAGCGGTGGTCGGCATGGAAATCGTGCTGGCAGACGGATCGATCCTCCACACCGGCCAGCAGGCGGTAGCGAACGCGCCGCTTCCCTTCCTGCGCACTTTCGGCCCGGACACGACCGGCCTCTTCGTTCACGATGCCGGTGCGCTCGGGATCAAGGCGCGCGTGAGCTTGCGGCTGATCCGCGCACCGCGCCATAGCGGCTACCTTTCGTTCGGTTTCGAGCGTCAGGCAGAGGGCATCGCCGCACTTTGCGAGATCGCTCGCAGCGACTTGGCCGAAGACGCCTACCTGATGGACCCGGACAAAACGCGCACCGCGCTGTCCGGCCCTGCTGACCTCGCCCGCGATGTCCGGATCCTCGCCAAGGTGGTCCGGCAGGGACGCGGACTGGTCGAGGGCCTGAAAGCAGGCGTGAAACTGGCGATGGCCGGGCGGACTTTCATCGATGCTGGATACCATTCGCTGCACCTCGTCCTCGCCGGACGCAGTCACGCGGCGGTCGAGGCGGACACGGTCGCCGCACGCGCGATCGCCGCGCGGTTCAGGGGCCGCGAACTGCCCGATACCATCCCGCGCGCCGGCCGGGCCGACCTGTTCGCGCCCGTCGTGGGAATGATTCTCGGCCCCGAGGCCGATCGCTGGATCGCGCTCAATGCCAAAGTCCCGCACAGCGAGGCGATGCGCTTGACCCAGTCGGTCGAAAGCCTGCTCGCGCGCCACAAGCCCGCGTTCGACGCCCATGGCATCACCGTCTCGCGCCTTTTGACGGTCATGGGAACCCATGCCTTCAGCTACGAGCCAGTCCTCAACTGGCGCGATGCCTGGCTGCCGCTGCACCGCGACGTGCTCGGTTCTTCCCCTCGGCTGGCCGAGCCTCCGGCCGCGCCGGCCGCGCGTGCGGTTGTCATGGAAGTGCGCGCGGAACTGATCGCGCTGTTCGCCGATCTTGGCGCGGCGTCCAACCAGATCGGGCGGACCTATCCCTATGCCTCGGTTCTGCGTCCGGAGGCGCGTGGACTGCTAGACGCTCTCAAGCGCACGGTCGATCCGCAGGGCGTAATGAATCCGGGTGCCTTGGAGCTGGGCTGAGCCGGGGAACGCCTCCCCGGCTCAGCCCTATCAACGGTCTCAGCGGCTCAGTTCGACCAGCTCGTACCAGGTCTGCATGTAGCCGCCGACGCCGCCCTGCACGAAAATCGCGTCAGCGTCTGCCGTCACCCACAGCTCGTAAGGCGGGTGGGCATGGCCATCGACGGAGATCATGCCGCCGGCGTCGTCGGTAAACTGGTACTTGTAACAATCGAACGTCCCCGCCGCCACGGTGACGGTTTCCTCGCCCACATAGCCAAGATCGATGTTCGATTCCGCGATCAGCGGCGGCGTGGCGCCGCGGTGGTCGGGCGAAGGCAGGAAGCAGCGGAAATTGCGCTTGCGCAGGCCCAGCGAGCGGTCGATTTTCTTGGTGATATAGGCGTCGCCCGAGATCGGATGCGTGCCGAAGCCGTCGAAGTCGCCACCGATCGGCATCGTCTGCGAGATGCGCCCGATCGAGGGGCCGTAGCTTTCGCATTCCACGCTATTCTGGCCGATGATGAAGAGGCCGGCTCCCATAAACCGGTCGCCGATCGTAAGACGCACGAAGCAGTCCATCGGCCGGTCGTTCTCGTCGAGGCTGTAGACGACGTCGCGGTGGACGGTCGGTGCGGGCTCGTCGATCTCGCAGCGGGCGCGCAATGAGCGCTTGCCATCGGTATGATGCGTGAACGTAAACCATTCGCGTCCGCGTTCCTGGCCTTCACGGCCTGGCTTGCGCGAGGTGTAGAGGATCTTTCCGCTGATCGTGCGATGCTGCTGCATGGTTTCTCCGTAAGCTCAAAGCGGGTTGGCGATGCCGAGGAAGCAGGCGATCAGCACCAGGCCCCAGATGGTGAGGACGCTGATGCGCGCACGGCCGTTGACTTCCGCGATCACCCGGTCGGTTTCCGGCGTTGGGCCGGTTTCGCGCATCTGGATGATGGCGGGAAACAGGGGGACCAGCTGGCGGCGCACGACAAGGCCGAGCGTAATGCAGGCGGCTAGCGCAAGCATCTTGAGGATAATGAACAAGGGCAGCGCGATCTCGCCGGCGAGGCCCAGGATGACGGCGGCCGCCAGTCCCGCCAGGACGAAATAGCGCACAAGAATATCGAAGCGTTTGAACGCCTGCCCTTGCGGTCCGTGCTTCAGATGCACGGCCCAGGCAAGCGCCAGCCACGCCAGACCCAGCAACCCGGCGGCGATCCCCCAGCTTGCCGGCAGGTCCAACCACCCCTTGGCGATCGCGAGGCCAAAGCCGGTCGGAAAGGCCAGGATCAGCGCGGTGCGCGGGGCCATGTCGATGTTGTTCAGGATGGTCAGCGCCATCATCCGCTCCGGAACCGAGCGTTTCGGATCGACCATGAAGCGCGACCCGTAAAAGGCGCCAAGGTCCCCGCCCAACCAGTAAACCGGGATCAGGATATGAAGAAGCGTAAGCAGCGAAAGACCAATATCCATGGCTCAGGTATGTCCTGCGAAGAAGGCGGCCATCGCATCATGGCGCGCGGCGCGGAATCCGGGATCGTCGAAGCGCGGCAGTTCCAGAAAGCGCCCCTCCGCCGGCAGCGGAGCCAGGGCCACGCTGGCTTCGTAGAGCGGGTCGTTGACTGCCGCCGTCACCAGCACCGGGCAGTGCAACAGGGGCAGGCGTTTGTCGGCGGGCCACTTGAACGCGGCGCGGTAGTTGAGGTGATAGGTGGTGCTCGCCTTCATCACTTCGGTGACCCAGGCGTGCAGATCCTCGGCGCTGCCCAGCCCACCGTCGCGGCGCCCCGCGCGGGTGCGGCGATACCAGGGGAAAAACAGGTACTGGTCACGGCAGAACTGGAACAACCGGGCAAGGTAGGCCCCGTCCAGATCCGGCTCGAAGGGGAAGGCATATGTCGCCAGCACTTCCTCCAGCTCCGCCCCCTCCATCAGGCTTACGCCGTCGAGCACGAGGTGGCTGACGCGCTCGGGGGCCAGGATCGCCAATTCGGCGGCGATGGCAGCCCCAGTGTGCGAGCCGTAGAGCCGCACCCGGTCGAGGCCCATGGCATCGAGATATTCCAACGTGGCAGCGGCAAGCGCGGTAATCTCCGGCTCCTCGGCCGAGACTGCATCGCTGTCGCCATTGCCAGGGGTATCGGGTGCGAAGACCATGGCCTCGCCGGCGAAGTCTTCGATCAGTCGCACTTGCTGGCGCGAACTGCCGGGCGAGGCGTGAAGGATCAGCAGCGGCTGCCCCCTGTCGCCGGCGCTGCGGTAGTGGGTCTGGCCATGGGAGAGATCGGCGAAACCGCGGCGGATGCGGATTTGAGTAGCCATCGTCAAAGCGCTCCGCCTTCAATCACTTCCAACAAAGCCCCCTCGGGTGTCAGCAACACGCCTGTGCGCCGACCGCCGTAGAGCGGACCCTCGCGCACCGTCGGCGGCGAGGCCCAGCGCGCTGCGAGGCGCGCAAAGTCGGGATGGAGCATCGTCGTGATCGCCACGCCCGGCGGCAAGGCACCGGGATGGCGCGGCCGTTCGCTCGCCCCTTCAGGATACTGGTCGAGTTCGAGGAACACCTGCCCCGCGCCCTTGGCCGTGACGAGTTCGGTCTTCGCATCCTCGTCGAGACCGAAACTGAGGGTGATCATCGAATAGCGGATTGCGACCGGATCGATAACCGGCAGGCCCAGCACGTCCTCCACCCACTGCGCGGATTTGCGCAAGTCGGGACAAGCCAGGACCATGATGAAGGGCCGGTCGACGAGCGAGCGCGGCTGCGGCAGGCCGGTATCCGGCCCCGGCTGAAGAATCTCGGTGAGGTAGACCGTCTCGAGATCGGCGCCGCGCACCTGCATCGGCTTGACCGTGGCGAAACCGTCGAGCGCCTTGGGCGGACCGATCACCTCGAACGGGCTTTCGATCATCTTCGCGTTCACGGCTTCGACATCGGAAACACAGAGTTCTATCGCCGCCCAGCCGTAACTGCGGATCGGCGCATAGCCCGGCACCGGATCGCCCTCCACGAAGCGCAGGAAAACAGCCTCTCCCGACGCCGGTTGAAGCACCGCGTAGGCCCTGCCAGCGCTCGCCGGAGCCTGCCAAGCAGCGGCAAGGTCTTCAGGGACCACGCCCTTGTCAACCAGGCGGTAGCCCATCCAGGTTTCGTAGCGTTCGATCGCCGCCGGAATGTCCGCGACGACATGGGTGGCGCATTTGAGTAAGGTCATCTCGGCTCCCTGCCCGGCCTGTCGACTTATTTGATATAATAATATGACATATTGCAAGAGAGAAAGGTGCACCTTTGCCCGGCTGGCTGACCGTCCAGCGGCAAGGATATCCGTACGGCGGAGAGACTGGCTTCAGCCGATCACCCCGCTGCTGTGCAGTACCACCATCGCATCCGGCGCTGCCGGCAAGCAGGCTACTGCATCTTCCAGCGCCGCGTGGCGATCCTCCAGCCCCGCGAACGCCAGGCATCCGCGCGTCTTGTCCTGATGCTCCGCGTCGCTGAGCGGCCACTCGGGCGAGCCGAACTGCGCGGTCACATTCTCGACGAACTGCCGCCCGTCGGTCATGCGGGCCACGGCATGCGCGGGTACGAAAGCGGCAAGATCGGGATTGTCGTCCGCCACCACGCTAATGCGCGCCGCCAGCGCAAGCACCGCCGGATCATCCAGGGTTTCGCGCTGGAAATCGCCAAGCGAAACGGTTCCCCGCAGCAATGTCACGGCTGCCAGAAACGGAAGGCAGAGCCGTGCATAGCCAGGCTCCATGCCCCGCTTCGCGGGTCGCCCGACCAGCCGGTGGATCAATGGCGGGGCATGATACTCCAGGCTTTCCAGCACTTCGGCAGCAAGGCCCTGACGCGCCATCAGGTGCTGGACGGCAACAATACCGCCGTGTCCTGCCCGGCCGGTGGGAAACGGCTTCCAGCTCACTTCGGTGATCCGGTGTCCCTGCCGCAGCCGAGCGAGCGCAGCCACCAACTCCGCGCGCTTTTCCATCAACGCGAAATAGCCGAACGGCCCATCGAGCGGATGCGCTACGCCCGGCATCCCGCCGAGCGCCAAGTCGATGGCGACCAGGCTGTTCCTCGCCGCATTGGCGACCTGCACGGGCAGTGCGGGCTTCCCCTCCAGATGCGCCTGCATCGTCCCCGAAGCGAAAGCCATCGCATGGCCGAAAGCATCGAGCGCCACCTTGCGCGGCATCGCCCGTAGGGTGGCGATTGCCGCCACACAGCCGAAGATTCCGGCCGTCGCTGGGCGGAAGAACTGGAGCGCGTCCGGCGCGGCGATGCCAAGCGTCACGGCCACGTCCACGCCCGCAACGAGCGCCGCCAGAAACTGCGCGCCGCTCACCGGATCGCCGCGCTCGGCCTCGGCCAGCAGAGCTGCCAGCACCGTCGCCAGCGGGTGGAGCACGGCGGGCTCGTGCACGCAGTCGTATTCCTGCCCATGGATCTGGAAGGCATTGACGAATGCGGCCGAAGGCGCCGGAAGCCTGCTGCCCGGACGGCCGAGCACGCCTGCTACGGGACCATCGCCCCAACCCTTCGCGATTGCCAGCACCGCATCGGCATGAGCGGCGTTCCGCCCGGCGACCCCGACCGCTAGACTATCATGCAGGAACGCCAGCGTCATGCGCCGCACCTCATGCGAAAGTCGCTCCCAACGCAGCGAGAGCGCATGGTCGATAAGGACATGCGCAGGATTTTCCGCTTCGGCCGCGCTCATCTTAGTGCGGCTCCTCGCCACCGGAGACGTTCATGCTTTCGCCAGTAATGTAAGCGGCCTCGTCGGAGCACAGGAAGGCGACCGCGCCGGCGGTATCCTGGGGGAGGCCTGGCCGTCTCATGGGAATGCGCGCGGCCATGCGCCGCAGGTACTCCTCTACCGAGATGCCCTGGACTTCGGCGAAGTGCTCGTTCTGCCACTTGCCGAGCTCCGTGGTGACGTGGTTCGGACAGACGTTGTTGACGGTAATACCTTCCGGCCCCAGTTCGATCGAGGCCGATCGCACCAGGCCGACGAGCCCGTGCTTGGACGCCGTATAGGCCTGGGCATGCGGAAACCCGGACTTTGCCGCCTGGCTGGCGATGTTGACGATCCGCCCGCCGCGGCCCTGCCGGATCATACGCTCGGCAGCGGCTTGAAGGCCGAACCAAGCGCCGGTCAGGTTGACGTCGATCACCGCGCGCCAGTCGTCCGCAGACACCTCGCCCAGCGGCTTCATGATGTAGCCGATACCGGCGTTATTCACCCAGATGTCGAGCGATCCATGGGTCTCGACTGCATGGTCTGCAAGCGCCGCGACTTGGACCGGATCGCGCACATCGCAGGCAAATGTCGAGGCATGGGTCGGCAAGGACGCCGCCACCTGCTGCATCTCGGACGAACTGCCAATCATCGCACCGGGCGTCGCGGCATCGCGCGAGCCTCCGATGTCGGAGATCACGACCTTCGCGCCTTCTTCCGACAGTCGCCGTGCAATCGCCTCACCCAGCCCGCCCGCGCGGCCCGAGCCAGTGACGACTGCGACCTTGCCCGCAAACCTCATGCCGTGATTTCCTCGGTGGTCAGAAACGTCACTTCGACCATGCCTTGGAACGCGGCCGCCACTTCCTGCATCGCCGCAGTCGCGACATCGGCGCCGAACCTGTCCATGTCCTTCACTTCGAGCACCTCTATGTAGCCGAACGGCGGCGGCGCATCACTGCCCAGCACGCCGGTCGTGCGAAACACGCGGAAGCTCTCGATCGAAGGCAGGGCGTTGACGGTGGGCAGGTCCGACTTGCGGGCCCACCCCTCGTAGTCTGCCACTGAAACGCCCGCCTTCAGATTGAACAGCGCGAAAATCAGCATTCGTCTTCCCTTCCTTGTCGCCTGCCGGTCATCGCCTGCAAGCATGCTTGCTTCTGGCGTTCGGTCAATATATTATATCTCTATAACAAATGAGGTAGGCCGTGAAGACGTCTCAGAAGCCCCATTCAGCCGCGCCAGCCGAAGGCAATCCTAGCGCCGCCTACGATGGCCCGCCGGACTATCGGGTGATTGGCCGCCACGCGGTTTTCCCCGAAACCAGCCATGACGAGATCGAGCGGATCAACTTCCTGGCGCAGATGAACCGGCACCTGGCCGCGCGCGTGGTTCCGGGCGTCAAGGCCGCCTACGACAATCGCGTGGTGCCCAGCTTCGAGGCGCGGAATGACCGCCCGCTCGCCAATCGGCACGAGGCGCGCAAGGCCATGCTCGAAGACCCGGCGTTCCAGACTTGGTCGGCGCTACGCCGCATGACGATGGAGCAACGCCAGCAGGCCGGGCGCTGGACGGCACTTCGCCAGAGCGAGCGGCTCGCCCGGATCGCCGCCGATCTCACCGAGGGTGACGCCCGGCTGAGCCTCGACCCCGCCGTCGCCATCCCGCGCTATGTCTCGGCGGTCGACCACCACTGCATGCCCGGCAGCTACCATACCGAATACTTCCCAGGAGACGTCACCAACGGTGCCAACTACGACCACGCCGGCTTCGTCACCACCAGCGGCCTGCTCGGCAAGTACTCGGACGGCGGCGGCCATGCCGTGGTAAACTGGGTCCGGCGCAACCTCCCGGACTTCAAGCCCCGCAAGATTCTCGAAATCGGCGGCACCGTGGGACATTCCAGCCTGCCGCTGGCGCAGGCCTTCCCCGATGCCGAACTGACCATCGCGGACCTGGGCACACCGGTGCTGCGCTACGGCCTCGCCCGCGCCAAGTCCCTCGGCGTCGGGAACGTGCGCTTCGTGCAGGCCAGTGGCGAAGATCTGTCGCTGTTCGAGGATCAGAGCTTCGACTGGATCCAGACGACGATGTTCCTGCACGAGCTGTCGACGAAGGCCCTGCGCAACATCTTCGCCGAAACGCACCGCTTGCTGCGCCCCGGCGGGGTAGTTCTCCACGTCGAGCAGCCGCAGTACGCCTCGGAAATGCCGCTGTTTGAGCAGGCGATGCGCGACTGGGACGCCTTCTACAACAACGAGCCGTTCTGGAGTCGCATGCACGAGATGGACCTGGACGCAGAAATGCTCGCCGCCGGCTTCGCGCCTGACAGTCTGATCCACGGCGGCGTGTTCGGTGTCGTTGACCGCGAGTTATTCCCCGATGCGGCCGAGGACGAAACCGAAGATTACGGCCGCAAGGCGGCCTGGCACGTAATCGGAGCCGTGGCATGAGCTTTACGGATGCCCTGAACCATGCCGGCGCCAAGCCCGCCGGTAAGCGCCCCTATTTCCTGGACCCACAAGCAGAGCGCGTCCTCGCGATCACCATGGCCGTGGCGCAGGAATTGGCGGTCACCCGCCAGCGGGCCGATACGCTGGAACGCCTGCTGCTCGAAAAGGGCGTACTGTCCAAAGGTGAGATCGACGCTTTCGCGCCGAGCCCTGACGCTTCGGCGGAGCGACAGATGTGGAACCAGGAATACATCGCCCGCATCCTGCGCATCGTGCAGCAGGAGAACGAGGCCGCCATGCAGGCACAGGATGTCGCCTCGGGCGATGTCGGGGACGAACTGGCAGGCGAAGGATGAGCGACGCTTTCGAATTCCGAATTCCGGTCCTCGTCGTGGGCGGCGGCGCCTGCGGCTGCATCGCCGCGCTTTCCGCCCGCGAGGCCGGGGCCGAAGTCCTGCTGATCGAGCAGGACGAACGACCGATGGGCTCGACCGGCATGTCTCAGGGGCTGATCTGCGCCGCCGGGACCAGGTCTCAGGCCGAGCACGATATCACGGACGATGCCGAAGCTTACTACGCGGACATCATGGCCAAAACGCGGGGGCAAACCGACCCGGTCCTGGCACGTGCGATCGCAGAACATGCGGGACCAACGGTAGACTGGATGGTGGACCGCCTCCAGATGCCCTGGCAGCTCGATACCGGCTTCCGCCCCGCCTATGGCAATAGCACGTACCGCGTTCATGGCTGGCGCGGGCATTCGGGGCAGGATATGGTGGATCTGTTGCACCGGCGGCTCGACGATGCCGGGGTGGACGTCATGCTGGGCACCCGGCTTTCCGAAGTCCATGCCGATGAAGATGCCCGAATCCTGGGCGTTTCCCTCTCCCGGCCGGACGGCTCCGTAGAGCGTATCGGCTGTGACGCGCTGGTGCTCGCATGCGGCGGATTCGCGGCCAACCATGCCATGGTCGCGCGCTACATGCCCGACATGGCTCATGCCCGGAACAATGGCCATGAGGGTAGTCAGGGCACGGCCGTGCGCATAGGCGGGCAGCTGGGCGCGGCGTTTGGCGACATGGGGGCCTACCAGGGCTACGCCATGCTCACCCAGCCGCAGGGCATCCCGGTGCCGCCGGGCGTTCCGGTTGAGGGCGGCGTGCTCGTCAACACGGCAGGCGAGCGCTTCGTCGACGAGACGGCGGACATCGCCGGCATGGTCCATCCGGTATTGGCGCAGGCGGGGGATCATGTCTGGGCAGTGTTCGACGCGCGGATCGAGGCAGCCGCCGACTATATTCCCGAGATGCAGCAGTTGAAGGCCCTCAATGCTCTGAAGCAAGCCGATTCCACTGCGGAACTGGCCGATGCCATCGGCGTTCCGCCCGTCACGCTCGAAGCGACACTGAAAGCAGCCCGAACGGCGCAGAGCGAGCGCAAAGCAGACGTGTTCGGCCGTCTGTGGGGCGACGACCTGCCTCCGGCTCCGCCTTACCGCGCGCTCAAGGTCGTGGGCGCTATCTTCCATACGCAGGGCGGGCTCCAGATCGACGGCGGTGCCCGCGTGCTGCGCAAAGACGGCACCCTGCTGCCCAACCTCTTCGCTGGCGGCGGCGCCGCGCGCTCAGTCTCGGGCCCTGCTTACTGGGGCTACCTGCCTGCGATGGGCCTCGCCACAGCAGTGACGTTCGGGCGGCTCGCAGGTCTCGGCGCGGCGCAGGTTGCGCAGGCCACCACCGAAACGGAAGTGTCCGCGAGGTGATCACGGATGTCCGACAGGCGGGCAAGACCCACCCGTCCGGACAATTGATCTAGCAACAAGCCATATAAGGGCTTCCAGTGTCCGGGAACGAGACCATGTCCGCCAAACCTGCCTCCAAACAGACCCCGACCTCCATCAGCCCCTGCCCGGCCGACCTTCGCGCCGCTTTCGCGGCCATCGTCGGGCCTGAAAACGTGAGCCACGACGAGGCCCGCCTGCGCCTGTTCAGCGAAGACGTCTGGACCCGCGCCGATCACGTCGCGATGCTGGCGGTAGCCCCGGCAACCACCACCGAGCTTGCTGCCGTCGTCGAGGCCGCCAACGCGGCCGGCGTCGCCATTGCCCCGCGCGGCGCGGGCATGAGCTATACCGAAAGCTACCTGCCCGTCACGGACGACACCGTGACCATCGACACAACCCGCATGGACAAGGTGCTGAAGATCAGCCCGGAGGACATGACCGTCACCGTCCAGTGCGGCTGCACCTGGCGCGCGCTCAACGCCGCGCTGCAACCGCTAGGCCTGCGTACGCCGTTCTGGGGACCGATGTCGGGCATCTACTCCACCATCGGCGGTGGCCTTTCTCAGCTCAATGCGATGTTCGGCGCCGGGCATCATGGCACCTCCAGTGAAAGCGTGATCGCGGTGACCATGGTGCTTGCCGATGGACGCATCTTGCGCACCGGCGCGCGCGGACCCGACGGCGACACTCCGCATTACCGCCATTTCGGGCCTGATCTTGCAGGCCTGTTCTGCGGCGATTCCGGCACGCTTGGGCTCAAGGCCGAAGTCACCTTCCGCCTGATCCGCGCGCCTCGGTTCGAGGATTCGGCCTCCTTCTCGTTCCCGGACGGCAAGGTCATGATCGAGGCGCTGGCGGAAATGACCCGCGCCGGGATCGCCTCGGAAACCTGCGGCTTCGACCCCGGTCTCACCAAGGTCCGTATGCGCCGCATGTCGCTTGCCAGCGACGTGAAGACGCTGGGCAAAGTCGTCGCCAAGGAGAAATCGCTCGGCAAGGGCCTGCTGGCCGCCGCGAAAATCGCTATGGGTGGGCGCGACTTCATCCCCGAGGACGACTATCCGCTGCACATCACCGCGGAAGGCCGCTGCAAGGAAGCCGTGGCGGCCGACATCGCCGTCGCCCGTGAGATCGCCAGGCGCTTCGGGGGCACCGAGATCGAGAATTCCATCGCCAAGGTGATCCGCGCCGTGCCTTTCCCGGCGCCGAACTCGATCCTCGGCCCAGAAGGCGAAAGCTGGGTACCGGTCCACGGGCAGGCCTCGCTTTCCACCGCGCCTGCCATGTTCGGCGAAATCCGCGCCTATTTCGATACCATGAAGGCGCGCTTCGATACGCTGGGCATTCACAACGGCTTCCTGTTTTCATCGCTCTCCACCAATGCGATCGTCATCGAGCCGGTGTTCTTCTGGCCCGAAGGCTATCGCCCGGTCCACGAGTCCATGGTTGAGCCCGAGCATCTCAAGCGCCTGAAACAACTTGGCCCTGCGCCGGAGGCGACCGCCCTGGTCGCGGCAGCGCGCGAGCAGGTAAAAGCGATCTGCAAGAAGTACGGCGCCGCCCATTTCCAGATCGGCCGCGCCTACCCCTACCGCGAAACGCGCGATCCCGCCTTCCTCGACGTGCTGGACGCGGTGAAGAACGTGATGGACCCCAAGGGCCTGTTCAATCCGGGTGGGCTCGGCTTCCCGCAGGGAAAGATCGCGCAATGAGCGAAACCTACCGCGCCATCCGCCTCGAACGCATCGCGCCTTCGTTCCGCGCGGGCTGCGAGATCGTGGAACTGCCGCTTGCCGCGCCCGGCCCGGGAGAGATCCGCGTGCGCAACCTGCATTGCGGCGTCAACGGCATCTTCGACACCCAGATCGCCCGCAACGCGGTGGACTACGTGAAGATCGCCCTGCCCACCTTCACCGGCGTCGAGGCAATCGGCACCGTGGAAGCAGTGGGCGCGGGCGTGAACGATTTCTTGCCCGGCGACGCGGCGGTTACCGTGCGCTTCACCGGTGGCTACCGCGAGGCCAATGTCGGCGCCGCCAGCCAGTTCGCCAAAGCCCCGGCGGCGACGCGGGAATACCTGGCACTGGCCTCAACAGGCGTTTCCGCTCTTGTCGCGCTGGAGAAAATCGGCGAGCTGAAAGCGGGCGAGACCATTGCCATTTCGGCGGCCGCAGGCGGCCTCGGCCACCTGCTCGTCCAGCTGGCCGTGCTCAAGAGCGCCCGCGTGATCGGCGTCGCGGGCGGCAAGGCCAAATGCGATTTCGTCGCCTCTCTGGGGGCCGAGCGGGTAATCGACTACCAGTCGGAAAATGTCGCTGCAGTGCTCGCGGCCGAGTATCCCGGCGGGCTCGACGTGGCGGTGGACACGGTGAGCGGAGCGATCTTCGATGCCTTCCTCGCCCATCTCGCCAACCACGGCCGTCTGGTGGTCGGCGGCGCGGCCTTGGACCTGGAAGGCTGCCCCGAGGTCGTCACCGGCCCGCGCATCGCCCATGCCATCTACTACAAAGGCGCCTCGGTGCGTGGTTTCATGAACGGGCTGCTGACACCCCACTGGGCCGAGGCGCGCGAACGGCTCTTCGCGCTTTATGCCGAGGGCAGGCTGCGCGTGCATTTCGACGACCAGCCCAACTTGGGCATCGAGGGCGTTTTCGGAGCGGTGGAACGCCTGCTTTCCGGCCGCTCCATGGGCAAAGTCGTGGTCGATTTTGCCACCCAGCAGAGCACCTGAACCGGCGCCAGGCCGGATGCGACGACAGATGACAGAAAAGACACTCTTCGAAAAGATCTGGGAGGCGCACCGCGTCGCCGACACCGCGACCGGCGCCTCGCTGATCGCCATCGACCGCGTGTTCCTTCACGAACGCACCGGGGCGGCCGCGCTCAAGTCGATGGCCCAGGCCAATCGGCCCGTGCGCGATCCGGCGCGCGTCTTCGCCGTGATGGACCATATCGTCGATACTCGGCCGGGGCGCGGCGACGGCACCCTTATGGAAGGCGGATCGGCCTTCATTACTGAGACCCGCGCAGCTGCAAGGGCCGCCGGCATCACCCTGTTCGACGTGAACGACCGCGACCAGGGCATCACGCATGTGATTTCACCGGAACTCGGCATCGTCCTGCCCGGCGTCACCCTCGTCGCGCCCGACAGCCATACCTGCACGCAAGGGGCGCTGGGAGCGTGGGCGTGGGGGATCGGGTCGAGCGAGGCCGAACACGCCATGGCCACCGGGGTGCTGCGGATGGACCGTCCCGCAACGATGCGCGTCTCTTATACGGGCACCCTGTCGCCCGGCGTCACCGCCAAGGACATGGCGCTGGCGCTGATCGCCGCCTACGGCGCGGGCGGCGGCGCGGGCCATGTGGTGGAGTTTGCGGGCGAGGCGGTGCGCGCGCTCGAGATCGAGGCGAGGATGACCTTGTGCAACATGGCCACCGAATTTGCGGCCATGACCGGGATCGTCGCACCGGACGCGAAGACTTTCGAATATCTCGCGGACCGCCGCTATGCACCGGAGAGTTTCGAGGATCCTTACTGGCATGAGCTGCGCACCGACGACGGCGCCCGGTTCGACCGCGAGATCGTGATCGACGCCGCGGCGCTTTCGCCGATGGTGAGCTGGGGCACGAGCCCCGAACATGCGATGCCGATCGGCAGCAGCGTGCCGCAAGGACCGGCGCGGGCACACGACTATATCGGCCTCGATGCCGGCGCCCGCCTGCTGGGCACGCCCATCGACGTGGCCTTCATAGGGTCCTGTACCAATGCCCGCCTTTCGGACCTGCGCCGGGCCGCCGCGCTGGTGAAAGGGCGCCATGTCGCGCCGTCGATCCGCAAGGCCATGGTCGTGCCCGGTAGCTCGGCGGTCAAGCGCGCCGCCGAGGCCGAGGGGCTCGACGCGGTATTCACGGCGGCAGGGTTCGAATGGCGCGAAAGCGGCTGCTCCTTGTGCTTCTTCGCCGGCGGCGAGCGCTTTCCCGAGGGCAGCCGAACTATCAGCAGCACCAATCGCAACTTTGAGGGACGGCAGGGTCCGGGCATCCGCACGCATATCGCGAGCCCCGAAACCGTAGTCGCCAGCGCCATCGCCGGCGCGATCGCCGACCCTCGGGAGATCGCGAAGTGACCCCTTTCACCATCCTCACCTCGCGCGCGGCGGCGCTGCTGCGCGACAATGTCGATACCGACGCGATCATCCCCAGCCGCGAGATGAAGACGACCGGGCGCACCGGGCTGGCGGGCGGGCTGTTCGCTCCTTGGCGCTATCTGGACGCCGCCGCGCGCACGCCGGATCCGGAGTTTCCGCTCAACCGTCCCGAAGCGCAGGGCGCCAGGATCCTGCTCGGCGGGGCCAACTTCGGCTGCGGATCGAGCCGCGAACACGCCGTTTGGGCACTCGCCGAGTATGGCATCCGCTGCGTGATTGCCGAGAGCTTCGCGCCGATCTTCCGCGCCAATTGCATCCGCAACGGCGTGCTGCCGATCGCCCTGCCACCGCAGACCGTGGCCGCGCTGGCGTGGCAGGTCGTGACGGTGGACCTCGCCCTACAGGACGTGCGCTGCGGCGATGCTCTCTACCGCTTCGAAATGGAGCCCGAGCCGCGCGAGATGCTGCTCGAAGGGCTCGACGCCATCGACCTCACGCTCAAGGCCCTGCCGCAGATCGAGGACTGGACGTCCTCCGACCGGACAGCAAGGCCCTGGGTTTACCTCGGAAAGACACAATGACGCAGATCCTCGTTTCCGAAGTCGGCCCGCGTGACGGGTTGCAGTCGATCAAGGCGATCATGCCGCTGGAGGCCAAGAAGGCCTGGATCACCGTTGAAGCCGCCGCCGGGGTGCGCGAGATCGAGGTGGGCAGCTTCGTGCCGCCCAGCCTCCTGCCACAGATGGCCGACACCGCCGAACTGGTCCGCTTCGCGCGCGGGATCGAGGGCCTCAACGTCGTCGCCCTCGTGCCCAATGCCAAGGGCGCCCAGCGCGCCGTCGATGCCGGCGTCCACGCCATGTCGATCCCCCTATCGATGAGCGAGACCCATTCGATCCGCAACGTGCGCAAGGACCATCCGGCGATGCTGGCGGAAATCGCGGCAGCTGCCGGGATCGCCAGGGCGGCGGGCGTACACTTCGCCGTCGGCCTTGCCACCGCATTCGGATGCACCATCGAGGGCGCGGTGCCGGAGGATACCGTGGTGCGTCTCGCCCTTGCCGCCGCCGAAGCGGGCGCCCAGGAGTTCAGCCTTTCCGACACCACCGGCTATGCCGATCCCGCACAGGTCAAACGGCTCGTCCGCAAGGTCAAGGCTGCGGTCGGCGCCGACATGCTGACCACGCTCCACCTCCACAACACGCGCGGGCTCGGCCTCGCCAATGCGCTGGCCGGGCTGGAGGAGGGCATCACCACGCTCGATGCCTCGCTCGGCGGACTCGGCGGCTGCCCCGCCGCGCCGGGTGCCTCGGGCAATCTCGTGACCGAGGATCTCGTGCTCATGCTCAATGCGATGGGGCTCGATACCGGTATCGACCTCGAACGCCTGCTGGAAGTACGCCAGATTCTGGCCGCGGCCCTGCCCGGCGAACCGCTCTACGGCTTCACCCCCGATGCCGGGCCGATGCTCGACTACAACGAAAGGATCGCCCGATGAGCGAGAACGTAGCGCAACCCGTGGTCCCGCAGCCTTTGGCCGGCATCCGCGTCGTCGAGTTCACGCATATGGTCATGGGCCCCGCCGTGGGTCACATCCTCGCCGGGCTCGGTGCCGAGGTTGTGCGGATAGAGCCTATCGGCGGCGACCAGACGCGGCGCCTGCTGGGCTCAGGCTCGGGCTATTTCCCGATGTACAACCGGGGCAAGCAGTCGGTCTGCCTCGACCTCAAGTCGGTGGAAGGCCTGCAGGTCGCCCGCGACCTCGCCGAGGGCGCCGATGTGCTGATCGAGAACTTCCGTCCCGGCGCGCTCGACCGGCTCGGCCTGTCCTACGAACAACTGGCGGAGGTCAATCCGCGCCTGATCTACTGCTCGGAAAAAGGCTTCCTGCCCGGCCCCTACGAACAGCGCACGGCGCTGGACGAAGTGGCGCAGATGATGGGCGGCCTAGCCTATATGACCGGCCCGCCGGGACGCCCCTTGCGCGCGGGCTCCAGCGTGATCGACGTGACCGGCGGCATGTTCGGCGTGATCGGCATCCTCGCCGCGCTGGAAGAACGCCACCGCACCGGGCGCGGCCAGAAGGTCGTCGCCAGCCTATTCGAGACGACGATCTACCTCGTCGGCCAGCACATGGCGCAGTTCGCCGTCACCGGGAAAGCCGCCGCGCCGATGCCCGCACGCATCTCGGCCTGGGCGATCTACGACGTGTTCGAGACCCGCGACGAACCCGTTTTCATCGGCGTGGTCAGCGACGTGCTCTGGCAGAAGTTCTGCGCGCTGTTTGAACTGCACGACCTCTGGGCCGACGAGAGCCTGCGCACCAACAACCAGCGCGTCCTCGCCCGCGACCGCATCCTGCCGCAAGTCCGCCAACTCATCGCCTCGATGACGCGGGACGAGATCGTGGCGAAGCTGGAAGGCACCGGCCTGCCTTTCGCGCCGATCGCCAGGCCGGAGGACATGTTCGACGATCCGCAGCTTGCCGAAGGCGGGCTGGAACCGGTCGTGCTCGACACCGGCGAGGAAACCCGCCTGCCAACAATACCGCTTCAGATGGGCGGCCTCCGCCCCGGCGCCCCGGTCATGCTTCCCACCCCCGGCGCCGACAGCCGCACGGTGCTGGCGGCCCTGGGCTATCCGTCGGAGCGGATCGACACCTTGGTCGCACAAGGCGCGGTCGGCGCGGATTGAACGCCCCGCTTCGCTCGCTCCTTGGAAAAGAGGGGCGGATCCTGCGATCCGCCCCTCTTTTTTTCGTCCAGCCCAATGCCTGAAAATCAAAACTCGGCGAGCAGTCTTCCCATGCCCTCGATCTTGTCCGTGATCCCCTGCGCGCGCAGCGCGTGCCAGTACGTCGCGGTGTTGATCGCGATCACCGGTTTGCCCAGCTTCGCCTCGTATTCGGCAGCCAGGTCCACCATCGAGAGATTGGTGCCGACCTGAACGATGGCATCGACGTCGTCCCCGTCCAATTCGGCGATCACCTCGCGCAGGCTATCCGGACCGACCTTTGCGATATCGGTCCATCGCCTGCATTCCAGCGGCACGTCGCGCTTCACGGCGAAACCCGATTCCTCCAGGAAATTGCGCACTTCGGCATTGGCAACCGGGTAATAGGGAGAGACGAAACTCACCGACCTGGCACCATAGGCATGGAGCGCTGCCGCCACCGATTCCGCGCCGGTGGAGGCACCGATGCCGGCCAGATCCTCGACCTGCTTCTTCCATTTCCGGCTACCCTCGACGCCGCCGTAGAAGGTGATCGCCGACATGCCGAGCACGAGGTAGTCCGGACGACATGTCATGACCGAGCGCACCGCGTCCAGCGTGTTCTCGGCGATCGCCGTGGTCCCGGCGATGAAATCCTCGTTCGAGAGCGCCAGCGGGTCTTCCACATAGATGCGCGAGAAATGGTTGGTCACGCCTTCCGGACGCATCCGCTCCATGTCGGGCTGGACCACGGTGTTGGTGGAGGGGGCGATGACACCCAGCAGCTTGCGCCAACCGAGAACGTCTCCCATTGTGAATACTCCTGTTGCGGACCGATTTCGGTGCCGGGATATGATTCAGCCGATCGCCGCCGCCTGCGACAGGCTCTCGTACATCGCCTGACGCAGCATGTAGGCGCGGCGGCGCGTATCGTCCTGCTTGATCGCAAGCATGGCCTCGCGGCGGCGTTGGTGGGCCTCATCCTGCCCGCCGCGAATCATCGCCATGTTTTCCTTGGTCTGCATCTGTGTGAAACTATGCGTCACTTCACGGCGCTGACGGTCATAGAGCGCCAGGTTCTCTTCGGCCGCCGCGCCCGTCTTCTGGCCGTTAAGTATCGGCAGGAGCTTCTCGAACAGGTTGAAGGCGTCATGCACGCCCGAGTTCATTCCGAAACCTCCCAGCGGGTTGTTGAGGTGCGCGGCATCCCCTGCCAGCATCACGCGGCCGTGCCGGAACGACTGGGCGACGCGCTGATGGACACGGTAAAGCGTGCGGTGCTGCGTCTCCACCATCGATCCATCGCCGACGAGCCGGCTGAAGATCGCATCCTTCATCTCGTCCGAGCGCAGTTCCTCGTCGCTAAGCGAACCGTCCGTCGGCACCAGGACCCGCCAGAGCGTGGGCACGCGCAACAGCACCAGCCACTCCTTGGGATCGGATACGTAGTTAACCCAGGCGAGGTTCAGCAGGTGCTGTCCGATGTCGAAGGCGGTCGAAAGACACAGGAAACGTTCGGGATAGGTAAATCCGTCGAATTCGATACCCAGCCATTTACGCACGATCGAATTCGCGCCATCGGCACCGATCAGGTAGTCACAGCGCAGGCGCTCGATTCCGGTCATGGTCTCGACGGCGAGGTCAACTCCACTTGCGTCTTCTTCGAACGTCAGCAGCCGGCTGCCGAAGCGCACAACGGCATTGCCCAGCTTCTCCAGACCCGAAGCGAGCGCCCGCGACAGGTGATACTGCTCGCACTGGATGCGGAAGGGATAGCGCGTCACGTCCGCGATTTCGGCAAGATCGAAGTCGATCACTTCGCCCGAATGCCGATCGCGCCAGTGATAGACAGGCGCCTTGAGACCCTTTTCCAGCAGCATCGGCGTAATGCCGATCTGGTCGAGCATTTCCAGCGTCGGAGGATGAAATGTCGAGGCGCGCAAGTCCTGCGCGCAGTCGCTTCCGACCTCCAGCACCACGACGTCGATGCCTGCCTGGGCCAGCAGCGTTGCCAGAACCGTTCCGACCGGCCCCGCCCCCGCGATCGCTACCTGACACCGTTCAACTGCCGTCATATCGAGCGGACTCCATTTCCTGTTGCAGCTTGCGGCTATGGACCCATCGATGGGAAGCGATCGGCCAAGTCGCCGAACTATCCGAGGTTCGGGGAGGAATGATCGGATGGTGAGCAACGGGCCGGGCATAGCGCCGCAGCACAGCGAAAAGGGGCGCGCCTTTCGGCGCGCCCCTCCCTCTCGAAACAGCGAAATCCTCTGCTCAGACGACCGCGCAGACGGTCTTCCATTCGAGGTAATTCTCCAGCGCCTGCCGCCCGCTGTCGCGGCCCCATCCCGACTGCTTGACGCCGCCGATCGCCAGCGTGGCATCGTACATGGCGTGGCAGTTGATCCACACCGTGCCCGCCTTGATCGCGCTCGACATGCGGTGGGCGTTGGATAGTCCCTCCGTCCAGACGCTGGCGGCAAGGCCGTATTCACTATCGTTGGCGGCGGCGATCACTTCCTCAACATCATCAAACGCCTGCGCGACGAGCACCGGGCCGAACACTTCCTCGCGCACGATCTCCATGCCGGGCTTCACGTCGACGACGACGGTAGGCGTGATGAAAGTCCCCGCCTCGCCGGTGCGTTCCCCGCCCGCGAGCATCGTTGCCCCCTCGGCCCGCGCGCGCTGAAGGAAACCTTCAACTCGCTCGGCATGGCGCAGCGAGACCACCGGGCCCATCTGCGTATCGGCGGCAAGGCCGTGGCCGAGCTTCAAGCCCTTGGCATACTCCGCCACGCCGTCGACCACCTGGTCGTGGACCGAGCGGTGAACATAGAGCCGCGATCCAGCGATGCACACCTGGCCGCCGTTGAAGTAGATCGCATTGCCCACACCTGGTATCGCCAGCGACAGGTCGGCGTCGGGCATGACGATGGAAGGCGACTTGCCGCCCAGTTCCAACGTGACGCGCTTGAAATTGGTCTTGGCGGCATCAAGCACCGCGCGGCCCGTGGCGGTGGAGCCGGTAAAGGCGATCTTGTCTACCCCGGGATGCGAGGCCAACGCCGCGCCGGTTTCCCCGCCAAGCCCGGTGACGAGGTTGATGACACCTGCGGGAACGCCTGCCTCCACCATCAGCTCGGCGAGGCGCAGGGCCGTGAGCGAGGTGTCTTCGGCGGGCTTGAGCACCACCGCGCAGCCAGCTGCCAGCGCTGGCGCCAGCTTCATCGCGGTCAGCACCAAGGGTGAATTCCACGGCACGATGGCCGCCACCACACCGACCGGCTCGCGCACGGTCCAGGTGCGCATCTGCTTGCCCTGAGGTTGGTAGTTGATCGAGCTTTCCAACGTGCTGCCCTCGATCGCCATGGCCTGGCCCGCGAAGAAGCGGAACTGGTTTACGGCGCCGGGAATCTCCGCCCAGCGGCCCACGAACAGCGGCTTGCCCTGATCAAGCGTTTCCAGCTCGGCCAGATCGTCGATATTCGCCTCGATCAGGTCTGCTATCTTCCAGAGAATGCGCGCGCGCTCGACCGGAACGGTCGCGCTCCACCCCGCCAGCGAAGCGCGGGCAGCAGAGACGGCGGCATCGACGTCGGCCGCGCCCGCGCGGGCGACTTGCCCCAGCTCGCTGCCGGTCGCCGGATCGAGCGTGGCGAATGTACCGCCCTCCGCAGCCGCGCCCCACGCTCCGCCGATCAGCAGCCCCTGCCCGCTCGCGCGTCGTGCGAGGAACTCCTTCGTGCCGGGGCGAAGCGTGCTGAAGTCGAGTGGCATGGTTGTCTCCTTTGTTGCGACCTTTCCTAATGTGGTGGACGGCGCGGCGGCCCCTCGCCACCCCAAAAATTCGCTTGGCGGATAACTCTGTCCGAAACCAAAGCGATCGGCCCCCGCTCCGATAGGCAATGCGGCAGAACCAGCGGCGACTCCCGCCGCGCACCAACGATCGGGGACAGCATGACCTATCGCCTGGGTGTGGACGTCGGAGGGACGTTCACCGATCTGCTTCTTTTCAACCAGGACAACGGCGAGTTCTGGCGTCACAAGACGCCATCGACCCCGCATGACAGTTCCGAAGGCATCCTCAACGGGGTCGCCGCAGTCTGCGAGAAAGGCGGCATCGCCCCGTCCGACGTCGAGTTCTTCCTGCACGGCACCACTGTCGCCACCAATGCCGTGCTCGAAGGCAAGGGCGCGCGCGTCGGCCTCATCACCACCGACGGTTACCGGCAGGTCATGCAGATCGCCCGCTCCTTCGTGCCCGGCGGCCTGGCCGGCTGGATCGTCTGGCCCAAGCCCGAGCCGCTCGCCGCGCTGGAGGACACGTTCGAGATCAAGGGCCGCATGAACGCCCGCGGCGAGGAAACTGCCGCTATCGACGAGGGCGAGATCCGCGCCGCGCTCGAAGCGCTCAAGGCCTCGGGTGTCGAGGCGCTGACCGTCGCGCTCATCAACGCCTATCTCAACGGCGGCCACGAACGGCGCGTGGCCGAGCTTGCCGCAGAGATCATGCCTGAAGTGCCGATTTCGCTCAGCCATCTGGTCCTGCCGGAAATGCAGGAATACGAACGCACTCTCACCACGGTCGCCAATGCGGCAGTGCGCCCGGTCGTGGGCAAGTACGTCCGCAACTTGCGCGCTTCCCTGCGCGGCGCCGGCATGGCGGGTTCGCTCTCGCTGCTGCGCTCCGATGGGGGGCTCATGAGTTCCGAAAAGTCGGAAGAACACCCCGTCTCGCTGCTGATGTCGGGTCCGGCCGGCGGCGTGACCGGGGCGATCTGGGTCGGTCGCAATGCCGGCATCAAGAACATCCTGACGCTCGACGTCGGCGGTACGTCCACCGACGTCGCGCTGATCGAGAATCTCGAAGCTCGCCGCCAGCGCACCACCGAAGTCGGCCACCTCTCGGTCCGCGCCTCGGCGCTGGACGTGAAGACGGTCGGCGCGGGCGGCGGTTCGATCGCCTATGTGCCCGAACTGACCAAGGCCCTGCGCGTCGGCCCGCAGTCGGCAGGCGCAGTGCCGGGCCCCGTCGCTTACGGCAAGGGCGGCACGCTGCCCACCGTCACCGACGCCAATGTCGTGCTCGGCTACCTGCCGGAAAACCTCCTCGGCGGCACCTTCAAGCTCGACCGCGAAGGCGCCAAGGCGGCGGTCCAGACCATTGCCGACGCGCTCGGCATCGGCCTGATGGAAGCCGCGCGTGGCATCATCGACATCGTTAACGAGAACATGTTCGGCGCGCTGCGCATGATTTCGGTGCAGCAGGGCTACGACCCGCGCGATTTCGCGGTGATGGGCTTCGGCGGCGCCGGGCCGCTCCACGTCAACGCGGTCGCGCGGCTGATGGGATCATGGCCCGCGGTCTCGCCGGTTTCGCCGGGCGTACTCTGCGCACTCGGGGATGCCACCACTCGCATGCGCACCGAGACGGCGCGTTCGTTCTCGCAGCGCGTAGCGGACACCAGCGAGGCCGACGTGCTCGCCCTGCTGGACGAAATGGCTGCCCAGACCCGCGCGGAACTCGCCGCCGAAGGCATCGCCGATGCGGACATCACCAGCCAGTTCGAACTCGACGTGCGCTACGAAGGCCAGGCCTTCGAAGTGCCGCTCTCGATCGACCCGGAAACGCTCAAGGTCGACGGTCTTGCCGGCGTCACTGCCCGTTTCGATGCCGAGCACTTGCGTCTGTTCACTTTCAACATGGACAGCGCCCATGAACTGGTGAACTTGCGCGCCGTTGCCATGGGCCCGGCGCTCGAACTGCCTTCGCCGCCGCTGGAGCAGGGCGACGGCAATCCGATCCGCGCCAAGGTCCGCGACCACGAATTGTGGACCGGAACCGAAATGCAGGCCGCCGTCATCTACGACCGCGCGAAACTGCGCGCCGGAGACGTGATCCCCGGACCCGCCGTCGTCACCGAGATGGACTCGACCACGCTGATCGAGGCCGACTGCGTCGGCACTGTCGATCACGCCGGCAACATCCTCATCAACCTCGCCTGAGGGGGAAACCAAAATGCCCGCACGTATCATCCAGGCCAACGAGGCCCCGTTCCAGACCGTCCCCGTCGATCCGGTAACGCTCGACATCATCGAGAACGCCCTGCGCAATGCCCGCATCGAGATGGACGCCACGCTCGTGCGCACCGCCATGTCGCCGGGCATCCGCGAACAGGGAGACGCCTTCCCGCTGATCGCCGACCACCAGGGCCGCATGATAGTCGGCCAGTTCGGCAGCTATATCGGCCCGTTCCTCGAAGGCTTCGAAGGCACCGTCGAGGACGGCGACCTGATCTTTCTGTCAGACCCCTATTCAGTGGGCGGCGCCATCAGCCACTCGAACGACTGGCTGGTGCTGCTGCCGGTGTTCAAGGACGGACGCCTGATCGCCTATACCTCGATGTTCGGTCACCAGAGCGACATCGGCGGCATGGTCCCCGGCTCGATGCCGATCCACGCCACCGAAATCTTCCAGGAAGGCGTGCGCATTCCGCCCGTCAAGATCTGGAAGCGCGGTGAGTACAACGAGGACCTGATCAAGCTCGTCATGCACCAGTCGCGCACGCCGGACTGGTGCAAGGCGGACCTCAACGCCCTGATCGCCTCGTGCCGCGTCGCCGCACACCGGGTGGTGGAGATGGTCGAACGTTTCGGCGACGATGTGTTCGTCTCCGCCACCGACATGCTGCTCGAACGCAACCACCGCGCGATGAAGCACCTGATCGAAACCTCCATCGGCGAGGAAAAGGTCACGTTCGAGGACTACATCTGCGACGATGGCATGGGTTATGGCCCGTACCGGATCAAGTGCACCATGTGGCGCGAAAACGGCCGCGTCGTGCTCGATTTCGACGGCACCGATCCGCAGTCCAAGGCCTCGATCAACATGCTGCTGAACGAGAACATGATGCGCATGTTCTTCGGCATCTACATGATCATGATCTTCGATCCGCAGATCCTGTTCAATGACGGGTATTACGACCTGATCGACGTGCGCATCCCGGAAGGCTCGCTGCTCAAGCCGAAGTTCCCGGCCGCGCTTTCCGGCCGCACCCACGTGCTGGGCCGTCTGTTCGACATCCTGGGCGGCTTGCTCGGCCAGAAGACGCCCGAGTTCCTGAACGCCGCCGGCTTCTCGTCGAGCCCGCACCTGTTCTATGCCGGCCATGACAAGACAGGTAAGTGGTTCCAGCTCTTCCAGATTGGCTTCGGCGGCATCCCCGGCCGTCCGCTGGGCGATGGACCGGACGGACATTCGCTCTTCCCCGGCTTCACCAACGTCCCCAACGAGTTCCTGGAACGCTATTTCCCGCTGGAGATCGTCAAGTACGAGACGGTAGCGGATTCGGGCGGCGCCGGACTTCATCGCGGCGGGAACGGCATCAACATGGTCTACCGCTTCCTCGAAGCGGGCGTGATCGCCATCCACGACGACCGCTGGTTCGTGCCGCCCTGGGGCGTCAACGGCGGCCTTCCGGGCAAGCGGGCGCGCAAGATTCTCACCAAGGCGGACGGCACGCAGATCGTGGTCGGCAACAAGCTGGAGGACTATCCGGTCGAGGCCGGTGACGAGCTTCAGTTCATCACCTGGGGCGGCGGCGGCTGGGGCGATCCGCTCGACCGCGATCCCGCGCTGCTGGCCACGGAACTGAAACAGGGCCTCGTCACCGCCGAAGGCGCGAAGGACTATGGCGTGGTGCTGGTGGACGGGACAGTCGACGAAGCCGCCACGCAGGCCCTGCGTGCCGAAAGGCGCAAGGCCCGCGGAGAAATTGGCGTGTTCAACTTCGGCCCCGACATCGAGACGCTGCGCGCCAACTGCCTTGCCGAAACCGGCCTGCCCGCGCCCACGCCGCCGCAGTGGGCGCATATGCCCGCCGAAGCGCTCGCCGAAGCCGCCGAATAAACAGAACGCAGGAGAGAACCACATGGCCAATCCGATTTTCCGCAAGAAGCTGGAGAGCGGCAAGTTCTTCGTCATACCCGGTATCCAGGACATGATCACCGCGGTGATCGCCAACAAGGTCGGCTTCGACCTCGTCTACGGCACCGGCTACTGGCTTACCGCCTCGGCCTGGGGCCTGCCGGACGCCGGCATCGCCACTTACACCGAAATGAAGAACCGCATGGAAACGCTGGTGCGCACCAGCGATGCGGCGGTGATCGCCGATGGCGACACCGGCTACGGCGGGCTGCTCAACGTCCATCACACCGTGAAGGGCTATGAGGCCGCCGGCGTCACCGCGATCCAGCTGGAAGACCAGGAATTCCCCAAGAAGTGCGGCCACACGCCGTTCCGCCGGGTGATCCCGGTCCAGGACATGGTCGAGAAGATCAAGGTGGCGGTCGCCGCCCGCGAGAGCGAGGACTTCCTCGTCATCGCCCGCACCGATGCCCGCCAGAGCGAAGGCCTCGACAGCGTGATGCGCCGCCTCGAAGCCTACGACAAGGCAGGCGCGCACGTCCTCTTCCCCGAAGCGCTGGAAAGCGAAGAGGAGATGGCCAGGGCCTGCGCGGCCTTCGACAAGCCGCTCATGGCCAATATGGCGAACGGCGGATCGACCCCGATACCGCTCGCCCCGGTGCTGGAAGAGATCGGCTATGCCTATGCCATCTACCCCTCGCTCACCAGCCTCGTCGCCGCCACAGCCATTGAGAAGTGCCTGCGCGACCTAAAGGACCATGGCATCGGCGAGCCCGAGGGTATCTTCAACTTCAAGGAGTTCTGCTCGCTGATCGGCTTCGACGAAGTCTGGGATTTCGAAAAGCAGTGGGCGCCTGCTCCCGCTCCGGTGCAATAAGCGATGAAGCGCCGGATCGCCGCCGCCGTCCTTTCCCGCTCGGGGGACCATCCTCGGCCCTATGCCGAGACCGAGCCGCTGGCGATCCGCGCGCTCGATCTCGATGATCCGCTGCCGGGCGAAGTCCTGGTGCGGATCGACGCGGCCGGGATCTGCCACTCGGACCTCTCGGTCATCAACGGCGATCGGCCCCGGCCGATGCCGATGGCACTGGGGCACGAAGCGGCGGCCACCGTCCTGGCACTCGGCGATCCGGACGAGCCGGACCTCGCGGTGGGGGACCGTGTGGTGCTCGTGTTCCTGCCAAGCTGTGGGCAATGCGTGCAATGCCTTTCCGGCGAGGGCTATCTCTGCGCGAAAGGCGCCGCCGCCAACGGCAGGGGCGAATTGATGCGCGGCGGCAGCAGGCTCTCCTGCGAAGAAGGGACGGTGCACCACCATCTCGGCGTCTCCGCCTTCGCGACGCAGGCCGTCGTTGACCGGCGCTCGCTGGTAAAGGTCGACGCCGACATACCTTCCGAGACCGCCGCCCTGTTCGGCTGCGCCGTGCTGACCGGTGTAGGCGCGGTGATGAACACGGCAAAGGTTCAGCCGGGCGAAAGCGTCACCGTTATCGGCCTTGGCGGCGTCGGCCTTTCGGCCCTGCTCGGCGCCCTGGCGGCTGGCGCGCAGCCGGTCCATGTTGTCGACCCCTCCCCCGCAAAGCGGGCGCTGGCGCTGGAACTTGGCGCCGCAACAGCCTCTCCCCCCGGCGAGGACGCGGCGGCCATGGGCAGCGACGTCGTGGTGGAAACGGTGGGCAAGGCCGCCGTGCTCGCCCATGCTTATCGGTCAGCACGGCGCGGCGGGCGCGTCGTGACGGTAGGCCTCCCCAACCCGTCCGAAGACCTTGCCATCAACGCGCTTTCATTGGTGGCGGACGGCAAGACCCTGATGGGCAGCTACTTGGGCTCGTCCATCCCTGCTCGTGACATTCCCCGCTATATCAAGCTCTGGCGCGCGGGACGCCTGCCGGTGGAAAAACTGCTGACCTCGGTAGGCCCGCTGGAGGAGATCAACGAAGCCATGGACAAGCTCGCGTCGGGCGAAGCGATCCGCCAGGTAATCGTGCCAGGGTGGTGACGGCCGGAAACTGATTCGCCGTTAGCCAACTTGGCGACCGCTTCGGCGGCAGATTTTTCGCACAACGATCAAAAGAAATGGCGCGGGGTGAAAACTTTCATCGCTCGCGACTCCCGCCTGTCGGCGAAAATATCCGACAGGCGGATATAACCTTGATTATTTCGAGCAATCGTCATTCTCTTGTCACTCTTCCGAGAACACAAAAACGGACGGGGTCTGACGATGGAAAAAGGGGTTCCAATTCGCTCTATCACGCGGTCTATCGCGGCGCTGAAGGCGATCAACCGGCACGGCTCGCTCTCCATGATGGAGATCGCCAAGGCCTCCGAAGTGCCTTATCCGACCGCGTGCCGCATCGTTCAGACCCTGCTATACGAAGGCCTGATCGAACAGGAACCCGCGCGCAAGCGCTACCGCGCGACTGCGATGGTCCAGACTCTCGCCACGGGCTTCCAGCATGACGACGAGCTGGTCCGGCTCGCCCGGCCGCACATCGTTGGCCTGACCAAGCGGGTCGGTTGGCCGGTCTCCATCGCCATCCGCGTCGGCCGCGAGATGATGCTGCGCGACTCGACCCACTCCAATTCGTCGCTGACCTTCGAGCACTATTATCCCGGCTTCACTCTGCCGATCCTCGACAGCGCCTCGGGCAAAGTGTCGATGGCCTATGCACCCGATGACGAGCGCGAAATGATCCTGCGTTTCATGCGCGTTTCCCAGGACATCGATCTCAACTACCTCGCCACTGCCGAAGTCAGCCTGGATGTCGACCGCATCCGCGCCGAAGGTTACGCCGTGCAGGGCCGCAACCACTTCAACCTGACGCCGGGCAAGACTTCCTCGGTCTCGGTGCCGATCTTCCGCAACGGGCATTTCGAAGCGGCGATGACCATGGTGTTCTTCGTGGCCGCCATGCGTCTGTCGCAGGCACTCGAACTCTATCTCGACGATCTCAAGGGCACTGCTGCGGCGATCAGCCACGATCTGTCCAACCCCGTGCCGATGGGGCATGCCTGAGAATACCGAGGCCTGAACATAAAACGGGAGGTCGGGAGGACCTCCCGTAACAGGCCGTACCCACGACGAATTTTAGCCAATCTCAGAGCCGGGCGGTAACCGCCTTGGTCTCGAGGTAGCCGTCCAGCCCTTCCTTTCCGAACTCGCGCCCCCAGCCCGACTGGCCATAACCGCCGAAGGGAATGTTCGTCCCCACCGCGCCGTGGCAGTTGATCGAAACATGGCCCGAGCGAATACGCCGGACCAGCCGATGCGCGGTCGAGATGTCCCTCGTCCAGACCGAACCGGAAAGCCCGTAAGGCGTATCGTTGGCCATGGCCGCAAGTTCGTCGAGATCGCTCGTCTCGACTTTCATCACCGCCATGACCGGACCGAAGATCTCCTCCTTCACCAGTGCCATGTCGGGTCGGCAATCGGTATAGATCGTCGGGCGCACGAAGTTGCCCGGACGGTCAAGCTTCTCGCCCCCTGTCACCAGGTTTGCCCCGGCCGCTTCGGCGCCTTCGATATAGCCCATGACCTTGGCGGTATGAGCATCCGAGATCATCGGACCCTGCATGGTCGCGGGATCGAGCCCGTGACCGAGTGTCATCGATTCCGCGAAAGCCTTGAGCCCCGCCACCAGTTCGTCATGCACATCGGCATGGGCGAATATCCGGGTGCCGGCCATGCAGTTCTGGCCCTGCAGGAAGAACGTGGCCATTGCCGTGCCCGGCACCGCCAGTGCAAGGTCGGCGTCCGGCATGATCACGACGGGGCTCTTGCCGCCCAGTTCCAGGCTGACCTTCTTGAGATTGCCCAGCGCCGCCGAGACGATCCGGCGACCGGTCGCCGTCGAGCCGGTAAAGGACACCTTGTCGATCCCAGGATGCGCTGCGATCGCCGCCCCGGCATGGCTGCCAAGACCATTGACGATATTCACCACGCCTGCCGGAAAGCCGGCGTCGAGCACCATCTGCCCCAGCGCCAGCACCGAAAGCGGTGTCTCTTCCGAAGGCTTGACCACGACCGTGCATCCCGCCGCAAGCGCCGGCGCGAGCTTGAGGATTGCGGTCGAGAGCGGCACGTTCCACGGCACGATCTGGCCGACCACGCCTACCGGTTCGCGCAAGGTATAGGTCAGCGCCTCGGTTTCGGCGGCGATGTGCCGTGGGGGCGCAGTGGTGGTGCCCTCGATCCGCATGATCGCGCCGGCATAGTAGTCGACCATCTCGACGCAGTTCGACGTGGTCAACCCGGCGATGAAGCCCGGCATGCCGTTGTCGAGAATGTCGAGTTGGGTAAGCAGGGTGGCATTCTGCTCCATGATCCGTGCCAGCCGGTGCATGAGCGCCGTACGCTCGGCCACCGTCATGCGCCCCCACGGCCCTTCGAAGGCGCGGCGCGCGGCGGCCACCGCAAGGTCGACTTCCGCCGCACCGCCAGTCTGGACGCGGGTGAGTTCGAGGCCGGTCGCCGGGTCGCGACTGACCAATTCTCCGCTGCCCTCTACCCATTCGCCGCCGATCAGCAGGTGGTGGGTGGCAGCAAGGAAGGCCTCGGTCTCGGGCGCGATGGCATGACCATCGAAACGAAGCGCGCTCATACCGGAACAGTCCTGCAATCGTAGTTGAACAGACCAAGCGATTCTTCGTCCTTGGTACCCTCGAGGCCGAAGAAGTCGGTATTCTGGCCCTGCATCCGGTCGGCGTTGGCATTGCTTTCCGACTGGATGAAAGTCGCGCGTTCATGGCGCGCGGCTTCGTAACGCTTCAGGCCCTCGCCGATGCTCTCCGACGCCGCCAGCGCGCGGGCGAGAACGATGCCGTCCTCGATGCCGCAAGCCGCGCCGTGGCCAAGAAACGGAGTCATCGCATGGGCGGCATCGCCGATCAGGGTCACGTTGTCGTCGATGATCCAGCCGGGCAGCGCGGTGCGGGCATTGATCGCCCACTTGTACATCGGCTGCTCGCATGCCGCCGCGATGAGCTTCTGGGCATCGTCGCACCAGCCTTCGTAGACCTTGCGGACTTCCTCGGGATCGGCGGGCGTGGTCCAGCCCTCCTCGTTCCAGCCGTCCTGACGCGAGAAGAACACCAGGTTCATCGCCGTCGAACCGCGGATGTTGTAGCGCGTGATCATCGCGCCGGGCCCGATGACGATGCCGGGAAAGTCGGAAAGATCCTGTAATTCCGGCGTCACCGGCACCAGGCAGCGCCAGGCGACGTGGCCGGTGAAGTGCGGCGGCGCGGTCTCGAAGCGCTCGCGGATCACCGATTTCACACCGTCGGCGCCGACGATGAGGTCGCCCGTGACCGTGGAACCATCGACCAGCGTCACGGTGTTGCCCTCGCTGGAAACCACCCCCGCTCTGGTGCGCAAGTCCACGCCGGCGCGGCGCGCGGCACCAAGCAGCACCTCATGCAGGTCGGCGCGGTGGATCGTCACGTAAGGCGCGCCGTATTTGTCGCGCTGGTCCGAGCGGTCCTTGGCGACGATCGTGCGCCCGTCCTGCCAATGCTGGATGCGCTGGCGGCTGGGCTCCACGCCGGCGCTCGCCGCTTCCTCGCAAGCGCCAATGAAATCGAGACCTTTCATGGCATTCGGGGAAAGCGTAACGCCCGCCCCGATCTCGCCGAACTCGCGCGCGCTTTCGAGCAGGGTGACCTTGAAGCCCTCCTGCGCGAGCGCGGCGGCCGCGGTCATGCCCGCAATGCCGCCGCCCACTACGACGATCGTCTCGGGCCTGGTGGTTTCCCGGCGCACCACCATCAGCCTTTGGGCTCGAGCTGGCCGGGAATGTGGCTCTCATGGTTCTGAAGATACCACTCGGCAATCTCCTCGCGGGTGGCCCACCAGACGCCCGGGAGCGACTTTGCGTGCTCAATGAACTCACGCAGCGCGCGCACCCGGTGGGCGCGGCCCGAGACGTGCGGGTGCAGGCCCACGTTCATGATCCGCCCGGTCTTGGCGCCCTCGGCATAGAGCACGTCGAGTTCCTCGATCAGCGCATCGCGGAACTGGTCGGTAGTGAAGTTCTTGCGGGTGATGAAGGTGAAGTCGTTGATCTCGTTGGAATAAGGGACCGAGACGATGGGGCCGTTAGGCGTGCGCAGCAGGAACGGCTGGTCGTCGTTCATGATGTCGCAGTAGAACGTGCAGCCCTGCTCGGCGAGAATGTCGGCAGTCTGCATCGTGCCGCGCAGGCTGGAGGAGAGCCAGCCCTTCGACTTGCGCCCGGTGTACTTCTCGAACTGTTCAAGGCTGCGCAGGACGATGTCGCGCTCCTTTTCGGGGTGATGCGCGAAGTTGGTCAGCAGTTCACCCTGCTCCCAGTTGTGGGTCAGCAGTTCCCAGCCGCGTTCGAGCACGGCATCGGTCATCGCCTTGCGTCGCTCGAAAGTCACGGCATTGGTCGTGCAGCTTGCCGGTACGCCCAATTCATCGAAAAGGTCGAACAGGCGCCAGATGCCGACGCGTTGGCCGTATTCGCGCCAGGTGAAGTTCGGGAAATCCGGCGTATTGCCTGGCAAAACGTCGGGCAGGATCGCCGGACCGCCCGCGTAATAGGGCTTGTCGGTATCCTTGGTGAGATCCCAGGTTTCCAGGTTGAATGTCAGGATCAGAGCGACCCTCGCGCCGTTCGGCCATTTGAGGGACTGGCGCTGCGGAAGGGGAACGTAATCGTATTCCATGGGACAATTCTCGCTTGCGACTTGTTACAGGACCCGAACCATAGTCCAGGCATCCTTCCCCACCCCCACGCCGCGAATCTCCGACTTGCGATCAATCACTTGTCGGGTTCGGTGAAACCAGGGACGGCACTTCATGGCATTCACATACCAAGGACTTCAAGAGCGACACGCTCGGACGATTCCAGGGCCCCTTCGAGGCCTCGCGCGCCGGTTGCCGTGTGTTCCCCGCAGAAGAACAGGTTGCCGGCGGGTTTTGCCATCTGATCCATCCACGCGACCTGCCCCGGCGCGATGTAGGAAAAATCGCCTATGTTGAACTTCTCCTGCGACCAGCTGAAATACGAATGCGCGGCGAGCTTTCCCTTCGCGGCGGGCCTTAATGCCTCGATCCGGGCGATGACCATCGCTTTGACCGCCTCGGTGCCCATGCGGTCCCAATAATTTGCAAGGTTGGCGCGGGCCTGGACAATGAAGCCGGTGACTTGCTGTGGATCTTCGCCGTAACGCTGGGGGATGACGTTGCCGAGCACACCGTCGGTCCACATGCCCGGTGAGAGCCCGTCCTGTTCCCAGAACGCAGTCTCCGCCGTAACAAAGACCATCGAGATCGGCTGATAGCCGAGCTGCGCCACCGCCTGCGCCTGAATGCCGGACAGGCCGGGCTCGACGATTACGTTGCGCAGCGCCGAGAACGGCAGCGAGCAGATCACCTTGGGCGCCGAGAATGCAGAGCCATCGGCGCAGTGGACGGTCACCTTGCCGCTGTCCTGCCGGATCGCCACGATTTCGCGGCCGAGCAGCAGGTCGCCTTTCATCTGCTTGGCCAGTGCCATCGGCATCAGCAGGTTGCCGCCCTTGACCGCAAAGGACTTCGGCCCCGCAGCGATCTGGGCCTTTACGAAACCGTCGTTGTACTCGCTGAGCAGTGCCGAGACGTCGTAGGCGTTCATGCCGTAATAGGGCGCAATATCGTAAGCGAGGTGGATCGCCTGATCCGACAGTCCCTGCTGACGCAGGAAGTCGTGGAGCGAAATGTCGAGCTTCGCATTGACCGGGTCGTGCCACGAGTTCCAGTCCGCCAGCCGGGTCTTCTGTGCGACCAGCATCGGCACCAGTTCGCTGGGAAGCACCGACTTCAACGCCTCGGGGAAAGGATTACCGGGAAACTTCGCCCATTCCTCCCGGGTGAGCGGGGTATCGCCGATATAGAGCAGGCTTGGCGGGCCGATCCGATAGCGCGCGCCCACTTCCTGCATGGCGACGCCCGCGCGCGTCGCGATATCGAGGCCTCGGCCGTAGCCCTCGCCCATCGAATTGAAGCCCATCTCGGGATAGCCGGGCTGATCCAGCAGCGTCATGATCCGCCCGCCGACGCGATTGCGGCCTTCGATGACGGTCACCTTGAGGCCCTGTTCCTCCAGCAGCCACGCCGCCTGGAGTCCGGAAATGCCGGCGCCCAGGATCAGCACGTCTGGTTCGCCGGCCCGTGCCGCACCGACCTTCCCGTTCGCCGGCTTCGCGGCGGCCGCCAGCGGCAGGCCGGATGCCATCGCTCCCAAACCGAACGCCGCCGCACCCAGCGTGAACTTGCGCCTGTCGATCACCATGCGTGCCTGCTCCTCTTCGTCATCGGCCGGTCCCCGGGCAAGAAGCCGGAATCGGCCGGATCGGCGAACGCTTCATCGATACAGACGGCCACGAGCCTTCGCGACGAATCGGCAGGGATGCCCATCAGGCGGATAGTCCTGTCCGAAAACGCTCAACGTGGCGGCAGTTCGGGACCCGTGCGTTCCTGCTCGGCCGGATCGGTCTCGACGAGATTGACGAAGACCCCGTCGCAATCTCGAATGCAGACTTCGAGCTGCGCGCGGTGCTCCATCGTGAAAAGACTTGGCTCCGGCGCCCAGATCGCGCCCAGCTGCCGCAGCGCGCTCACGGTCGCGGCGATGTCGGCCACGTAGAATACCAGTGCCACCTCGCCGATTCGCGCCGGACCGCTCGCAAGCGGTACTTCTTCGGCCGCGATACCGTCCGCGAGTTGGAACAGGCCGATCATCCCGAAGTTCGGTCCCGGACGCTTTACGATGCGAATGTCGAAAGGGCGCGGATCGTCGAAGCCAAGGATTGCCATCGCCGAAGGATGCTCTAGCCGTCCCTCGAAGTACGTCTCCGTCAGGCCGATCGCGCGGTAGAACCGGGTCGCCCGGTCGAGATCGCGGACGAACAGGGTTGCCCGGATCAGGGCGGAACCGGGATGATCCTGCATGGCCGAAAATCCTCCTTTGCTGGCTCTCCCGGTTTGACGCGGACCCGTCCACCGACACAGCCTCTGCCACACGCATGGCCGACAGGTGGAGAGGCAGCTCATTCATGGCTTGAGTCCGGCATCCACTGCCGCGCAGAACGCGCTTCAGGTTGAAAGAGGAATTTTTGATGGTTCGCCGGATAAAGGGCCGGATCTCCTACTTGCGCGAGGGCGTGGAGACAGGACGCGAATGGTTCGAGCGGATCGCGCATGCCGGCACCGAGGCGGTGACCCTGCGGGCGTACTGCGAAATGGACGATGTCGCCCTCACCCGCGACGCCACCTATTTCCTCGACAGTGGCTTGCGACCGCTCGACGCCTTCTGCCGGGTCACCACCCATGGCACGGTAACCGGGACTGCCCTGTTCCTTTGCGATGACACGGCCGTCCACTGCGAAGCGCGCACCACTGTGCTTGGGCGCCTCTCCCAGACGTGGCCGTCAAACGGCCCTACCTCCTATCTCGGCCTTCACCCGCTAGTCGGCGACGCCCTCGTCGCGCCGCGCCGGGGGACCTCGCGGTACGGCGAATTCCTGCCGGTGCAAGGCGTGACCAATTCGATCTCGCCCAATGGCGATCAGGGGCTTCACGCGATGCCGGTGACGATCGACGCGGCCTGGCTCGGCCGCGAGAACGTGACAGTCCCGGCCGGCACCTTCGACGCGGATCGCTATGCCTTGCGCTGGCATCCCGACTGGCCTCCCGCGAATCTCTGGGTCTGCGGCCCGCAGGCACTTTTCGTCCAGCTGAGCTGGGACATGGTCGGCGCCCGCTATGAACTCGTTGAGCTTTCCCAGCATACTTGATCGCAAGTCACCGGCAGGCGGACAAAGCCGCGCAAGGCGGCAAGGATCTCGCTGGCCTTTGGCAGGCACATGGGGGCAAGACACGCCCTGCCCCCAAGAGGTGACGACGCATGACCCCCTGCCAGTTCCCCCCCAAGCCCGTGACCCGGCGCGGCTACGCCGACGGGCCGTTCGGGCAGGTGCATTTTCAGAGCTACGGCGAAGGCATGCCGCTACTGCTGCTCCACCAGGCACCGATGACATCCTCGCAGTTCGATTACGTCTACGAACCGCTCGCCCGGCGGGGCTTGCGCGCCATCGGCATCGACATGCCCGGCTTCGGCGGTTCCGATCCGACGCCGGACACCCCCACCATCGCCGACTATGCGCAAGTGGTGCCGGCCGTGCTCGATGCGCTGGGACTGGAGCGGGCGGCGATCCTGGGCCACCACACCGGCGCTCTCGCCGCGACCGAAGCCGCCGTGCTGTTTCCCTCGCGCGTCAGCGCTCTGGTCATCAACGGTCCTTTGCTGGTCGACGAGGCCGGCCTGCGGGAATTCATGGAAGGCCTGCATAAAAGCGAGAAAGCTTTCCATGCCGAACCGGAAGCCCGCCACATCGTCCATATCTTCAAGGTGCGCGACTGGATGGCAAAAGGCACGATCCCGCCGGAGCGCCTCACCGACTATGCGGTACAGGCGCTGGCCGGCCGGGGTGCCTATTGGTGGGGCCATCACGCGGCTTTCACATACGATCAGGCCGCGCGACTGCCACTGGTCACCCAGCCCGCGCTGATCCTCACCAATACCGGCGACGTAATCCACGACCACGCGCCCGCCGCCCATGCCCTTCGCCCGGACTTCGCTTACGCAGCCCTCGAAGGCAGCGGAGTGGATATTGTCGACGAGCAACCGGAGGTCTGGGCCGAGGCAGTGGCCGCGTTCCTCACCTCGGTGGGAAATGGTCTCCAGGCGGATAGTCCGGCCTGATTTACGGACGCGCGACCCCGCGTTGTTACGAGGGAGCCCGGGCTGTCATGCCGCCCCCTGGTGAAAGGACCGAGAAGACGTGCCGTCACTGCGCCGCATTCGCCCCGCCGCTCTTGCAGCGACACTTATTCTCGCAGCGATACGACCTGCCGCCGCTCAGCCCGCCGCGTCTTCTGCGGCGGCCTCGCCGGCCCATCCCTGGCTGACGGTCGCCCAGCTGCGCAAACTCTATTCCGACAATCAGAGCCGCTTCATGACCGTGGGCGGCCTTTCCATCCACTACAAGGACGAAGGCCCGCGCGGCGCGCCGGTGCTGCTAATGGTCCACGGCTCCGAAAGCAGCCTGCGCACCTGGGATCGAATCACCCAAGCGCTCAAGGCCCGCTACCGCGTGGTACGCTTCGACCTGCCGGGCTACGGTCTCTCCGATGGGGCCACCGATGCGGCGGCAAAGGCACTCGTTCCCACCGACGTGCCAATCGCGCTGTTGGACAGGCTGGGTATAAAGAAGGTCAATTTCGTCGGCGTGTCCAGCGGAGGCACCATGGGCATGTACCTGGCGGCCCGGCGGCCGGATATGGTCGAGCGGTTGATTCTGTCCAACACGCCCTCCGACCCGGTCGACACCAGCCACCTCGTCATGCCCAAGGCCTTTCTCGACGCGCAGGCACGCGCCAAGGAGACCGGCTTTCGCGATCAGGACTTCTGGAACCAGTTCCTGAGCTACTTCGCAGGCGATGCCACCCGCATCTCCGCGCAGACGCGCAAGGAATATTACGACTTCTATCGCCGCGTCCCCGAGAAGAACCTGATTGCGCTCATCGCCCGCATCGGCGACGGCAAGCAGGCCGCGATCGAAATGGCCAAGGTCGACAAGCCAACCTTTCTGATCTGGGGCGGCGCCGATCCGCTGCTGCCGGAATCGGCGGTTACCGCGATTACCCGCTATCTCTCGCACGCGCAGATTTCCAAGGTCGTCATGCCGGACGTTGGCCATTACCCTCCACTGGAAGTGCCGGACCGCTTCGCCCAGCTCATCGCCGCATACGTCGAGGCCGGAACGCCCAAACTGGCGCAGTGACCGAAACGGTCGCGCAAATGGCCGCTGTTCGGAGATTGTGCCGCCGCAGGACCTCGCCGCGCTTCATTCGGCCTAAGCCGTGTCCATGACCGCACCGCGCACGCTTTACGAGAAGCTGTGGGACAGCCATGTCGTCGCCGAACTGCCCGGCGGCGACAGCCTGCTCTACATCGACCGCCACATCGTCCACGAAGTTTCCAGCCCGCAGGCTTTCGTCGCCATGCGAGAGAGCGGCCGCAAGCTGCGCCGCCCGGAGACCCATCTAGGTGTCGCCGACCACGCCGTGCCGACACGGATGCGCGGCGGCGAGATTCCCGATCAGCTGGCACGCGCGCAAGTGGCCGAGCTGGAAGACAACGTCGCCGCGTTCGGCGTGCCTTATGCAGACCTTGATGGACCGGAACAGGGCATTGTCCACGTCATCGGTCCGGAGACCGGCTTCACCCTGCCCGGCACCACGGTGGTCTGCGGCGACAGTCACACGACCACCCACGGAGCCTTCGGCGCGCTCGCCTTCGGAATCGGCGCGAGCGAGCAAGGCACGGTCATGGCGGCGCAGGCCCTCCCGCAAGGCAAGGCGCGGACGATGAAAGTCGAGCTGGTGGGCGAGCGGCACCCGCTGATCGACGCCAAAGACATCGCGCTCGCGCTGATCGCGAAGATCGGAGCGCACGGGGCGGTCGGCCATGCGGTGGAATACGTCGGCCCCGCGATCGCCGGCATGGCCATGTCCGAGCGCATGACCTTGTGCAACATGACCATCGAGGCGGGTAGCCGCATGGGACTGGTGGCACCGGACCTCGTGACTTTCGCATACCTCGAAGGCCGCCGCCTTGCGCCGAAAGGCGACGCCTGGCATGCCGCCACGACCTATTGGCGCACACTCGCCAGCGATCCTGACGCGAGTTACGACGCAGTTGTCACGCTCGACCTCGCACGGATCGAGCCGCAGGTGAGCTGGGGCACGAGCCCCAACCAGACCCTGCCGATCGGCGCGCGGGTTCCCAGCCCTGCTACCATCGCCGACCCGTCCGAGCGGCGCGAGACCGAAAAGGCGCTTGCCTATATGGGCCTTGAGGCAGGCCAGCCGCTGTCCAGCATCGCCATCGATCATGTCTTCATAGGCTCCTGCACCAATGGCCGCATCGAAGACTTGCGCGCCGCCGCCCGCATCGCGCGGGGCCGCAAGGTTGCCGCCGGCGTGCGCGCCCTCGTCGTGCCCGGCTCCGCCGCCACCCGCGCGCAGGCCGAAGCCGAAGGACTGGACAAGCTGTTCCGCGATGCCGGGTTCGAGTGGCGGTTCGCCGGCTGTTCGATGTGCGTGGCCATGAACGAGGACCGCCTCGCGCCGGGTGAGCGCTGCGCCAGCACTTCCAACCGCAACTTCGAGGGACGGCAGGGCCCTGGCGGACGCACTCACCTGATGAGCCCGGCTATGGCCGCCGCCGCCGCCGTTTGCGGCCATCTTGCCGACGTGAGGGACTTCGCCTGATGCCCCAGCAACCTTTCGCGACCGTCTCGGGCCTCGCCGCCGCGATGCGCGAGGAAAACATCGACACCGACATCATCTTCCCCGCACGCTTCTTGCTGATCACGGCGCGCGCCGGACTCGGCGACTACGCTTTCCATGACCGCCGCTTCGATGCTACCGGTGCGGAAGTGCCGGGCTACGTGCTCAATGCCCCGCCCTTCCGGGATGCACCGGTGATTGTGGCAGGCGCCAACTTCGGCTCGGGCTCCAGCCGCGAACAGGCGGTCTGGGCACTGCTGGGGCGCGGCACCCGCGCGGTGATCTCGTCAAGCTTCGGTGAAATCTTCTACTCCAATTGCCTGCGCAACGGCGTGGTCCCGGTCCTGCTGCCGGAAGCGGCTGTCTCCGCACTGATGGACGCGGCGGAGAGCGGCGCCACCTTCACCGTCGACCTCGACGCGCAGGAACTGCGCGTCGAGGGGCAGCCACTCTGTAGCTTCGAAGTCCCGCCCGAACGCCGCATGGCGATGCTGAACGGTTGGGACGAGACCGACCAGATCGTTAACCAGTACGGCGCCGATATCGACGCCTTCGAACAGCGCCAGCGCAGCGCGCAACCGTGGCTTTACCAAGAGGAACCCACTCGATGAGCAACGATGAAGATCTGCTGGCCAACTACCGCAAGGCCTACGACAATCGGGTGGGCTTCGGATCGCGCCCCGCGCTCATCCTGATCGACTTCTGCCAAGCCTATTTCGAGCCCGGCAATGCACTCTATTCCGAAGTGGACACGGCCTTGGAATCGGCCCTGCGCCTGCGCGCCGCAGCCCGCGCGGCAGCCGTACCGGTTGTGCTCACCAATGTGGTTTACCATCCCACCGGTTTCGACGGCGGCAGGTTCTACGAGAAGGCCACGCCGCTGAAGAACTTCCTCAAGGGCAGCCCGATGGGCGCCTTTGGGCCGGGTCTTGAACCGTTCGACGACGAACTGGTACTTTCCAAGCAATACCCCAGCGCCTTCTTCGGCACCTCGCTCGCCTCGACGTTGACGGCGGCGGGGATCGACAGCGTCATCCTGACCGGCCTCACCACCTCCGGCTGCGTCCGGGCAAGCTGTGTCGATGCGATGAGCCACGGTTTCCGCACCGCCGTCGTCGCCGAGGCCTGCGGCGACCGCCATGCCGCCCCGCATGAGGCCAACCTGTTCGACATGAATGCCAAGTATGCCGATGTCGTCAGCGAGGAGGAAGCCCTCGTCTTCATCGACAGCCTGAAAGGCTGACAGGCTCTCCGCCGGACGGACAGAGCGCTGCCCGGTCTGCTCGCGCGGGGATGATTGCCCTTAGCGTCGGGCCATGACCGAACTCTTTTGCAAGACAGGCCGCCTTACCGGCCGCACCGCCCTCGTCACCGGTGCCGGGCTTGGCATCGACCGCGCCTGCGCCATCCGCTTCGCCCAGGAAGGCGCCCGGCTTGTCCTCACCGACATCGACGCCGACCGCCTCGCCCAGACTCGCGCCATGATCGCGCCCGAGTGCGAGGCCCTGCTTCATCCCGCCGACGTGACGGACGAAGCCGCCGTCACCACGCTCGCCGCTGCGGCCCATGCCTTCGGGCCGGCAGAGATTCTCGTCAACAATGTGGGCGGCGGGCGGCCGGGGCGGATATGGGCGCTTTCGGTCGACGACTGGGATCACACCATGCGCCTCAGCCTGCGATCGATGTTCCTGTGCACCCGCGCTTTCCTTCCCGGCATGATCGAGCGCGGCTATGGGCGCATCGCCTGCCTCTCGTCCGGCGCGCGCAACGGCACGGTGTGGAACGCACTGCACATGGGCGCCTGCGCCTATTCCACCGCCAAGGCCGGCGTCATAGGCTTCGTGCGCGATCTTGCCATCGAACTGGGTGACAGCGGCGTCACCATCAATGCAGTCGCGCCCGGCCCCATCGATACCGAACTGGCCGGCCCCTTCCTGCGCGGCATGGAGGCGCAAGCCCTTGATTACAGTCCATTTCGTACGGTTCCCATGCGCCGTTTAGGCACTGTGGACGAGGTGGCCGGGGCCTTGCTCTACCTTTGTTCGGACGAGACCAGCTATGTCACCGGCACCACGCTCGATGTAGCGGGCGGCCGCTGAGGCCCGCCCTCCCACATCCGACAGGCGAACATGCATCAGATTCGGCGTCATTCTGACGAGACTCAAGTAAATCTATCACTGACAAAAAAGTCGAACCCCGCCCAAGCGGATCAAAACAAATAAACAAGGGACGAGAATTTTACGGCAAATCCGCCAAACGAAGGTGATGCCCACCGAATACCCAGAATACATAATCAATAAATAAAAACTAAAATCAAAACGATATCGGCATCTCCGTAGGATGAGACGCATACGCGCCTTCCCGATGCCTAAAAAAGAACCGTTCAAGCAGCAGGGACTCAATTTGAAGCGACGCGCGACGCGCGTCCTTCGATCAGCATTGAGGGAAAACATGACTGGCAATTCTTCAACGATCCGTCTCGCTTCAACGCTTTCCACCATGGCGCTCGTCGCGGGCATGACCTGGGCGACTCCGGCCCTGGCCGAAGCGCCCGAAGGCGCCGGCGGCGACATCATCGTCACCGCCCGCAAGACCGGCGAGGACATCCTCAAGGTTCCCGTCACGGTGACCGCGATCACTTCGGAGACTCTCGATGCCAAGGGCATCGTCTCGGTCACCGACATGGCCGCCTCGACCCCCGGCATCAACGTCAATAACAGCTCGTCCGGCCACGCCGACCGCTCGTTCCAACAGGTCGTGATGCGCGGCATGACGCCATCGACGACGCTGGCCACCACGACTTCGATGTTCATCGACGGTGTCGCCGTCTCCTCACCCTCGCAGCTCAGCGCGATCAGCGATCCCGAGCGCGTCGAAATCATCAAGGGCCCACAGAGCGCCTACTTCGGCCGCAACACCTTCGCCGGCGCGATCAACGTCGTGACCAAGGTGCCCGGCAACGAGTGGGGCGGCGAAATGCTTGGCATGCTCGGCACGCGCCACAACTGGCGTCTGCGCGGATCGATCGAAGGGCCGATCATCGAAGACCTGATCTCGTTCCGGGTAAGCGGCGAGAAATATTCCAAGAACGGCTCGTGGAAAAATCAGGACGGCGTAACGCTGGGTGACCAGTCGACCAAGAGCGGTTCGATCCTCTTTGCGATAACTCCGTCGCCGGACATCACGATCAAGCTGTTCGGCATGCTGAGCGAGGACAAGGACGGCCCGGCCGCCCAGACCCGCCTCTATGCTTATGACGTGAAGGCAGCCGATGGGTCCACCGTCGTGCAAAGCCAGTCGAACTGCACGTTTACCGGCGACACCCGCGGCGTGCTCAACCCCGCTACCGGCCTGCCGGCCGGAGCGCCGGTGCAGAACCCGTACTTCTGCGGCACCATCCCGACCATGGCCAACCCGGTCACAGCAAACGTCACCAACACCGACTTCATTCGCCAGTTCCTCAACATCGGCACCAACCGCATCGTCAATCCGTCCGAAGGCGTCCAGGGCTACGGCCTGCTCCGCCGCACCAAGCATGCCCATGCCACGCTGGACTGGGACATCACGGATGGCCTGACCGCCTCGGCGCTCGCCGGCTACAACCGCGAAGTCTGGACCACCCTGATCGATCTGGACGGATACGACGGCAGAGCGCTGACCGGCGCTTACGGCCAGGGCTACTTCGACTATCCCTACCTGATCGAACGTAAGATCGACGACTTTTCCGTCGAAGGGCGCCTGTCCTACACCTCGGGTCGGTTCCGCGGCGTCGCGGGCGTGAGCTACCTCAGCGCCGACCAGCTCCAGGGCCTGGGTGGCGGTACCGGGGCTCTCACCGCGGCAAGTCTGTCACCGGGTGGCCTCAGCCGCAACAAGACCACCGGGTTCTTCTTTGGTGCCACCTACGACCTGACCGACACGATCTCGGCAAGCTTCGAAGGCCGCTATCAGATCGACCAGTTACAGGCTTTCGCCCGTCCTGCCGGTCTAAATGTGCTTTCCAGCGCCTTCATCCCTTCGGGCTTCTATACGGGCGGCACCCTGGTCGCAGGCGCGAAGTACAAGAACTTCACTCCGCGCGCGATCGTCAACTGGCAGATCAATCCCGACACGATGGTCTATGCATCGTGGGCCAAGGGTGTGAACCCGGCGCAGTTCAACACCAATATCCTGTCACAGGCCGCATCCGTTCAGCAGGCTGCGGCCGATGCGGGCGGGCAGCTGGCTATCGAGCCGGAAAAGATCACGAATTACGAGATCGGTCTCAAGGGCCGCATCGGATCGACCGTGCGCTACTCCTTCGCTGCCTACTATGCCCAGTGGCGCAACCAGATCAACTCAACCATTATCGTTGCACCCGATGCGACGCAACCGACGGGCTTCAGCTTCGTCACCGCTTCGATGAACGCGGGTTCGGTGAATCTGCGTGGTATCGAGGGTGAAGTGTCCTGGCGCCCGACCGATTTCGTAACGATCGACGCCGCCGGTGCGATCAACGACTCGGACATCAGGTCGTTCGCCAGTTCCACCGTCAGCTCTCTGTCCGGCATCTACGACTATTCCGGCAAGGAGATGAAAAATACCTCCAAGTACTCGGCCAATGTCGGCATCCAGGTCGGTACCGAAATCTCCGGGTGGGACGAAGGTAGCTGGTTCGTTCGAGGCGACTGGAACTTCAAGTCAGGCGTCTGGTCGAACGAGGCGAACCTGGCGCGCACGCCCGACCTTCACCTGTTCAACGGTCGCGCGGGCATCAAGCACGGCAACATCTCGCTCGAGGTGTTCGTGAACAACATTTTCAACAACAAGACACCCCTCACGGTTTCGGACAACTACGTCCTCTCGCCCGGCTTCCCTTACTCGGCGCGGACCTCGGCTCTGATGCTGGGTCTGGGTGAGCTGCGCACCGCAGGCTTGCAGGCCAAGATCAGGTTCTGATCCCGAAAGGGGCTCGATAAAACGAAAAGAGCCGGGTGCGAAAGCACCCGGCTCTTTCTCGTTCGTAGTGCTGTGCAAACAACCGGTGGTGATTTTACAATCCGGTTCAGGCAAGCGGAGGAGGATCGATTGCATCGGCCGCAGAATTGGCACGGGCAGAGGCCTTGACCCGGTCGATCAGCGCAATCAGCCGGGCAGCGTCGTGCCCGGTCGGGCAGCGATGGCTCTCCCCGCGCACGGCCCGCACGAATTCGACGAGCTGATCCGTGAAATAGTGCCCCAGCGCCCGCCCGCCCATCGCGCGCGGATTGACCAATACGCCTGCCGGCGGGGTCACGAACACCTTCCCGTTCCAGCTCAGGATCTCGCCGTGCTCGATCTCCAGCACGCCCTTGTCGAAATGGAGCACCTTGCGGTCGAGCACCGAAGGCTGGTTATAGGAAATGTGGATGCTCGCCATACGGCGGCCAGGATAGGCCATGAGGATCATCGCCTCGTCCTCGCCCTGCCAGCTGGACTGGTGACGCGCAGCCTCGGCATGGACGCGCACGGGATCGTCGTCCCCCATGACTAGCTGAACGAAGTCGAGCGAATGCGGCGCGAAGAGCGAAAGGATCAAGCCTTCCTCGGGCTTGCGCTCGGCCCACCAGGGCGCCTGCGGGCCGTCCCACTTCACGCAGGAAGACACTTCCACGGCGCGCAGGCGGCCGAAGCACTCGCGGTTGTCGGCGATGTGGCGAACGGCCGCGTTATGGCGGAAGGTATGCCCGGCTGCCAGCACCAACCCCCGCGCCTCGGCCTCGCGCGCCAGCATGGCGGCCTCGTCGCCGGTTTCGGCCACGGGCTTTTCGACAAGGACATGGCGCCCTGCCCGCAGCGCCGCCAGCGACTGCTCGGCATGGAGCGCGTTGGGTGTGGCGATCAGCACCGCGTCCACCTCAGGCAATGCCAACGCCTGGTCCAGAGAGCGGAGCGCCTGTGCGCCAAGCGGGGCGGCAGCGACCTGCGCGGCGGCAAGATCGGCATCGACGGTTGCGACAAGGCGAAGCTGCCCCGGCAGCGCAGCGACAGCGGCAAGATGTGCGCTGGAAATACGACCGCAGCCGATCACGGCGATCCCCAGCGGGGGGAGGTCTCGGGCTGAATTCGTCAAGTCGGTCATGGGCGCTTTCCGTCGTTTTTCGATGATCCCGCCAGGAGTGCGCCGCAGCTGTCACGATGACACGGGTTGCGCGCATCTGTCCGGAGGCCGGATAAGAAAACGGCCGGCGGGTCATCCCCACCGGCCGCTTTACCAGCTCGAACGGTCCCGCGCGAACGCCTAGCTGCCCCGCACCAACGCCTGGGGTGCCGGTGGCGGCTTGGGAGGCGTCCAGCCTGCCGGAACCGGCGCGGGCTTCTCTTCACGGGCGTAGTTTTCGAGGCTCGACAGCGAAGGACCGTAGTCCTCTGTCGGGGCATGGAGCCACTTCTCGTCCATCGCACGAGCGGCCGCCACGAGATCGGCGGGGAGGCCCTTCACACCGTCCTCGATGGTCTGAAAATGGGTGAAGTAGTCGACGTGGCCTTCGGCCTGGCCCATCAGCATCCACGGCAGCCAAGGCGTGATGCGGCTCCAGGCGCCGATATGCGGAATATGGGTGAGGCGCGGATTTTCGACGTCCTCGCGCTTCACCGTATAGATGAAGTGTTCGGAAACGCGGTTCATCGGCCCGGAGGATTCGCGCACCCATTTCGCCGGATCGAGCGCATTGGGATATTGCATGTCGATGTCGGTACGCAGGATCAGCGTGCCGTTGGGGCCTTCCTGCCAGTCTTGCAGGAAAGGCTTGCGCGGCGGCTTATCCTTGTTGAGACCGCCATAGGACGGGGGCTCCGGCGCCCATTGGCCGATCGTGAAGTTGAACGGATCGTTGGCGATCGGCACGACCTTGACTGTCTCGCCGGTATAGGGATTGTTCCAGGTCTTGAGAATTTCCCCGGTTTCCAGATCGCGGTAGAACACGATCTCGCGCAGCATGCGGCGGTAGGAACCATCCTCGAGGCGCTTGGTGCGCGTAAAGCTGAAGCCTTCGACGCCAAAAAGCTGTCGCACCGGCTCATTCGGGCGCACGCCATAGGCCTTGCCCTTCAGCCAGCCGCACTTTCCCTTGGTCGGATCGATGTCGGCGTCGATGCGGACGTAGACGTCGCGGTTCCACTCGGGGTCCTTGAAATCGATTTTGGTCTTGAACGCCGGTGTGGCAGCGCTCGAAGCGGCCGCGGCCTGGGCCAGCGAGGGCACGGCCGCCATGCCGGCCGCGAGTCCCGCAAGCCCCAGGCTTTCGCGGCGGGAGAACTTCATGTCGTCCATTCGATGGTCCCCTGTTGGATTCGAATATCCCGGTCGATCCGGCTGATCGGTTTTTTGCGCTTTCGAAAGCCGGCGGCATCGCGATAGGGTGCGATGTTCGCCACGCGGATAGCCGGCGGCGCCCGAGTGCCTTCGAGGTCTAGACGCCGCAGAAACAAACCCGCGCACAGGATCAAGCCGGAGTTGCACCCATGCTCAACACTTTCCAGCAATCGGCGCATGCCGCCTTGCCCAAGGCCACGGCCGACGAAGCCTCACGACAGGAATTCGCCAAAAGCTTCAAGGGCTTCATTCAGTCGGGCCTGCTGCCCGGCCTCAGCCCGGTCTTTCAGACCCGAGTCTCGCAGACCTTCGAGAAACAGCACGGCCGCGCCCCTGCCGACCGCCGCGACATTCGCACCGGCATGGTGGGCGACCTCTACTTCCAGCACTATGCCGCCGCAAACCGGATCGCGCAGGAATTGCTGTGGGAATCGGTGAACGGTTCGGTGGACCGCCAACTTCCCGAGCTGCTCGAAAAGGCGAAGGAACTTTCGGCATCCACCCCGGCAAAGCTCCAGATTCCCGACGATTTCGTCCCGCCCCGCTATGTCACCGCGCTCGACATCCACTGCATGCCCGGCGGCTACTGTTCGGAAGTCTGCGCGCAGGACATTTCGGTGGGCGCGCTCTACGACCGGGGCGTCTACCTCTATGCGATGGGCTATACCGGCCCCGACAACGATGACATGGGCCGCTCGGTGGTCAACTACCTCAAGCGCAACCGGCCTGATTTCAAGCCCCGCCGCATCCTCGACATGGGCTGTACCGTCGGCCACTCGACCCTGCCTTACAAGGAACTGTTCCCCGAGGCCGAAGTCTGGGGCATCGACGTCGGTGCGCCGGTTGTGCGCTATGCCCATGCGCGCGCCGCCGCGATGGGACAGGAAGTCAACTTCGCGCAGATGAGCGCCGAGCAGACCACCTTCCCCGACGACCACTTCGACCTCGTCGTCAGCCATATTCTGCTGCACGAGACCAGCGGCAAGGCCATGCCCAAGATCTTCCAGGAAGCGCACCGCGTGCTCGCTCCGGGCGGGTTGATGATCCACGCGGACCTTCCTCCCTTCGACCTCATGGACCCGTTCACCCAGTTCATTCTCGATAACGAGACCTGGTACAACAACGAGCCGTTCTGGGGCGCCATGCGCGATATGGACCAGATCGCACTGGCCGAGAAGGCCGGGTTTGACCGAGCCGACGTGCGCTTCGATACCGCGCCGATGGCCGTGATGGAGTTCGCGGCCGCCGCCGAGGGCTACAGCCAGGAAGCCTCCGAGCATGTTGCCGAGCGTGACTTTACCGCTGGCGAATTTGCGCCCGGCGGCGGCTGGGAAGTTCTCATTGCTCGCAAGCCCGAAGCAAAGGCCCTCGCCGCGTGAACGACATGACCATGCCTCAAGAAACCACCGCCGAACGGCCGCACGTCATCCGCCACGCCACGGGCAAGCGCCCGCAGTTCTACGACACGCCCGGCCTGGATGCGGCCATGTCGATGATAATGGTGCTCGCCAACGAGATATGCGTCCTGCGCGACCGGCTGGATTCCGCCGAGCGTGTCGCCAAGGCGTCGGGGCTTGACCTCGCCGCCGGGATCGAGGCGCTCCAGTTTGACCAGGACGCCCTGGAAGAGCGCGAGCAGCGCCGCCAGGATTTCCTCCAGCGGCTGTTCTATCTTCAGCTCAAGGATGCCGACGAAGCGGCCAAGGCCCAGACCGAGGCCGCCTATAACCAGACCATTGCCGATATCGCGCAGCAGTAGGACGCTGTCGGTAAAAGGAAGCAGCCGCCGATGCCACTCATCGGCGGCTGTCTAGTGCCTCCCGTCTGCCTCAATCCGCCAGTCGCCGCAGTTCCGGGCCGATTTCGGTGCCGATACGGTGTGTATCTGCCAGCCAGTCGAACCCGGTGACGAGGAAATTGTCGATCCCTGCCTCTCGGTAGCGCATCAGGGCCCTCACAAGGGTTCCGGGCGATCCGACAAGGCACATGACCTGAAGGCGGCCTTGCGTCGCTTTGGTGAGCCCGGTCCACAGGCATGGGTCCAGTGCGGCATCGTCCGCCTCCACCGCGCGCTCCGCCGCATCCTGTGCCGCCCGGCCAAGATCGCGTCCCAGCGCCCCGAACTCGGCTTGCCGCGCCTCGACGCCGCGCATCAGGTCGCGGGCGCGATCCCATGCCGCCTCGTCGCTGTCCGCCACCACCAGCCGCATCGACATCGAGAAACGCGGATCGCGGCCGTGGACCGCCGCCTCCCGCTTTACCTTGCCGACCAGTTCGCCGACTTGCGCCACGCTGCCCGGCCCGAGCGCGTAGACATCTGCCAGTTCGGCGCCGTAGCGCAGGCCCAGTTCCGAAGTTCCGGCCCAGAACACCGGTACGCCGCCGTTCACCGGGCGCACTTCGCTGCCGGCCTGCTCAAACTGATACCAGTCTCCCTCATGATCGAGGGGGTGCTCTCCTGCCCACATCCGGCGCATGACCTGCACGTATTCGCGGCTGCGGTTATAGCGCTCCTGCTTGGAGTGGTAATCGCCGTCACAGCGGGTTTCGATGTCGGAAAAAGCGGTGATGATGTGGACGCCCGCCCTTCCGCCGGAGAATTGATCAAGCGTCGCGAAGGCGCGTGCGGCCATGGTCGGGGCGATGAAACCGGGACGATGCGCGACCATCAGCTTGAGGCGGCTTGTCGCCGCCGCCACCCATGTCGCGGTGACGAGGCTGTCGGCCGACTTCGCGTTCTGGCCGATCAGTACCCGGTCGTAGCCCGCCTGCTCATAGGCGCGCGCGCATTGCGCAACGAAGCCAGGGTCGTAAACAGCGGGTTCGACGCTCGCCTCGGAGCCCCGGTAGGGCGAGACGAGGCCGACGAGTTCGATGGGTTTGCGTGACATGGCTTGGTTTCCCGGAATGGGGCCTGAAGTTCAGGCTTGCGAATCCTGCCCGTTCTCCAACGCCTGAAGCTGCGCGGGATCGAGGCGGTAGAAACACAGGGCGACGATGGCACAGAGCATGGCCGCCGCGGGGATCGCGGATTCGCAGAGCATGATTGCCAGGATCGCCCGCTCGCCCTGCACGGCCGCCTGTCCGCTGGCCGAAGGAACGTAGCCCATCGCCCCCAGGAACACCCCCATCGCAGCCAGCGCTGCGGCTGAGGAGAGCTTGTCGAACAGCGTCGTGAAGCCCGCGAAGGCGCCCTCGCGCCGCTCGCCGCTCTGCACGTAGTCATAGCGCACGGCGTCGGACAGCAGGGCATAGGCGCATAGGATCATGCCCCCGCCCGCAAAGCCGCTGACAAGGCCGCGCGCGGAGACCAGCACCATGCTTTCGCCCGGCGCGGCGGCGAGCCAGCTCAATTGCACCAGTCCGAACAGTGCCAGCGAGGCCATGTAGCAGGCCTTCTTGCCGACCCGGCCGGAAAGCCAGACCCACACGGTCATGCCCAGCACCATCATCACGGTGGCCATCATGAAGTAAGTACCCAGCACTTCATCGCCCAGCCCGAGCACGACACGGGTGAAATAGGCAAGCGCAGCCGATCCGATCGCGGTGCCGAACAGCAGGAAGACATGGGCGATGGCCAGAATGCGGAAAGGTCGGTTGTCCCAGGCGAGCCTGACCTGCCGGCCGAGCGCGACCAGCGGATTGCGGCGCACGATCCCAGTGGCGGCGCGTGGCTGCGTCCGCGGGGCGTCACGCAGCAGGCGAACCGCCACCACGGTTGCCAGCAGGACCACCAGTCCCACGACCATCGCCAGCAGCAGATGCCCGCCGCGCGTCGGCCCGGTCAGGCCGAGCAGCCACGCGGGAAGCGTCGATCCGATCAGGGTGCCGATGGCATTGCCGTAAGTGCGCCAAGCCATGAGCCGTGTGCGTTCGTGCGGGTCGGAGGAGCTTTCCACCACCATCGCAAAGCCCGGGATCGTCAGCAGGGTGTAGCCGGTGGCGTGGATCGCCAACGCCAGCGTGACGAAGACTTGCGCCAGCAGGATAGAGCCCATGTCCGGCGCCCCGAACAGCAGCGCGAGGCCCAGCGGCATGGCGATGCCACCCGCGAAGAGGAACGGCAGGCGGCGCCCCCAGGGCGTCACCGCGCGGTCGCTCCAGGCACCGACCGCCGGATCGAGGAAACCGTCGTAGATCTTGACCAGCGCGAAGATGAGGCCCGCCGCCCCTGCCGAGATGGCAAGGCTGTCGGTCATGAAGCGCAGGCCCAGCACGGTGACGACGTTCTGCCCCGCGGCATGTGCCAGCGGGATCATGAGGGAGCCGAACCGGATGCGCCATGTCCTCGAGCCTTCTGGCTTGGAACCGGCAGGCGGAGCTATGGTCTGCGGTATATCGATGGCGCGCGAGATCGTTCCCGCGCCGGTTGGTTCGCTGGTCAAGCCTGCTGCCCTCCTGCCGTGCATCCCAGTCGATGCCGTCCCTTGCGAAAGTGCCTGCGGGCAGCCGCCCGCCGCGCCGTTTCTGCGCAGTCTCCGCAGAGCGGAGAGCCGCGCGGGATCACCCTTCGACGAGTGTCACGCTGACCTCGGCAATGCCCTCGCGCAGCTTCTTCACCTCGGCGTATTCGGCCGATTCCCAGAAGGCCATGGCGGTTGCGGCATCGGGCCACTCCATGACGACCCCGCCGCCGCCCTCATGGCCCTGGCCTTCGAGCACCCGCCCGTTCCGTCCGCGCAGCACGTAGCGCGCGCCCCATTCCTCGGCGAGCCGGGCAACTGCCGGAGAATAACCCGACATGAAGGCCTCGCGGTCGTGGACTTTCGTAGTGATGACGAACCAGGCAGGCATGTTCTCTCTCCAAAATGGGAACCGGACCGGAAGGTCCGGTTCCACGCCGGTCAGCGGATCAGAGCCGCGTCCTCCAGGCTCTGGAACATCGCCTGGCGCATGAGGTAGGCACGGCGGCGTTCGTCGTCCTGCTTGATCGCGAGGAACTCGCGCCGGCGCGCATCGTGTGCCGATCCGCCGCCGCCGCTGATAAAGGCCATGTTCTGTTTGGTCTGGGCCTGGGTGAAGCTATGCGTCACTTCGCGGCGCTGGCGGTCGTAGAGCGCCAGGTTGGGCTCGATCGCCGCCTGTCCCTTGAGCACCGGCAACAGCTTCTCGAACAAGTTGAAGGCATCGTGGATGCCCGAATTCATGCCGAAACCGCCGAGCGGATTGTTGAGATGGGCAGCGTCGCCCACCAGCATGACGCGGCCCTCGCGGAACGACTGGGCCACGCGCTGATGGACCCGGTAAAGCGTGCGGTGATGCGTGACGACCGAGGCGCCGTCGCCCATGAGACGGTCGAAGATCGCCGTCTTGTTGGCTTCGGAAGTCAGTTCCGCCTCGTCCACCGCGCCGTTCACCGGCACCAGCACGCGCCAGACGGACGGCACCTTCAGCAGCACCAGCCATTCCTGCGGGTCGGAAACGTAGTTCACCAGCGAAAGGTTGGGAAAGAACTGGCAAAGGTCGGTTTCGGTCGAAAGGGTCAAAAACCGCTCGGGATAAGTGAACCCGTCGAATTCGGTGCCGAGCCACTTGCGCACGATCGAATTCGCGCCGTCCGCGCCGATCAGGAAGTCGGCGCGGATGCGTTCGATCCCCATCATCGTCTCGACGGCAAGGTCCACGCCGCTTTCGTCCTGCACGAACGAAAGCAGGCGATTGCCGAAGCGAACATCGGCATTGGCGTGATTGTCCAGCCCCGATGCCAGCGCACGGGAAAGGTGATACTGCTCGCACTGGATGCGGAAGGGATAGCGGGTGACGTCGTGCAACTCGCTGAGATCGAACTCGATCACTTCGCCCGAAGCGCGGTCGCGCCACTGGTACACCGGAGCCTTGAGGCCGGTTTCCAGCAGCATCGGCGTGATGCCGATATCGTCCAGCATTTCGAGCGTCGGCGGGTGGAAGGTCGAGGCGCGCAAATCCTGCGCACAGTCCTGTCCGGCTTCGAGCAGGATCACCGAGATACCCTGCTGCGCCAACAACGTCGCCATGACCGTGCCGACAGGGCCGGCACCGGCAATCGCTACCTGGCAACGATCTTTCACTGACATTTGCGATGAAACTCCATTCAACGGGACCGACAGGCCTAAAAGCTGCCGTCCGGGCTTGCGGCGCCGACCGTGACTCTATCCGAGGCGCGGTGAGCGGGATCGGGGCTGCGATGTTTGGGGGCGTTTGGGCGGCCCCGTTCAGGCCTTCGCGGCCGGAACGGGAGCAGGCGTGACCTTGTCCAGCCAACGCTTGAGGTCGCGGGTGAACTTCTCCGGGTTCTCCCACATCGGGAAATGGCCGAGGTCGGGATATTCGATCAGTTCGACGGGCGCATGCGTGAAGCGGGCGACCGAGGCCTTGGCCCCTTGCGAGATCACGTCGTCATAGCTGCACCATTGCAGCAGCACCGGCACGCGCACCGTTTCCGCCACTGCTCCGACGTCCGAAGTCTTGAATGCCTTGACGTTGGCCTGGATGTACTGCGCCTGGCGGCCCAGCGCGCCGGGCTGGTTGTTCATGTCGTAAATCTGATCGACCATGCGATCGGTCGGCACGAAGCCGGGAGGCGTTGTGTCCTCCAGCATCAGCTTCCAGAACCAGTGCGAGCGCCAATTTGGCAGCACTGCCTTGTGGAACGAGAGCATCCACGCCAGGCGCGGATCGACCTTGCGGGTCTGGCTTGGCCGTTCGAGAGGCAGCATCGAGAACGCCATGGCCGTGGCGTGTCCCGGATAGGCACGGTTGTACTCGAGCGCGACGTTCGATCCGTTGGACGTCGCGACGACAGCGAAGCGGTTATGGCCGAGCTGTTTCATCAGCCCGTCCATCAGCTGAGCGGAGCGCGGCGTGGAATAGACGCCCGAAGGATCGGGGCCGGTCAGCCCGTAAGGCGACCAGTCGAAGCGGACCACCCGGTAGCTGTCCTTGAGCCGCTCGGCGACGCCGTCCCATTCGTGGAGGTTGACGATCGAACCGTGCAGCAGGACCACGACCGGCGCTCCCACCGGGCCTTCCTCGCGTACGTGCACCCGCACACCGTCCACGATGACGAAACGCGAGGGGCCGTCGGCCCAGCGCTTTTCAAGTTCCGCCCGGTCGCTCTCACCGGCTCCTGCCCGCAAGGCCAGTACGCTTCCACCGCCAACCAGCACCACCGCGCCAAGCGCACCCAGAAGGATATGGCGTTTTTTCATGCCGTCACCGGCTCTCGCGCGGGCAGGCCCAGCGTCTCGCGCAAGGTGCTGCCGGGATATTCAGTGCGCAGACGCCCGCGCTGCTGGAGCAGCGGCACCACTTGTTCCACGAAGTCCTCAAGCCCGCCCGGCATGTAGCTGGGCTGAAGGGTGAAACCGTCGCAGGCACCGGCATCGCGCCAGGCGATCATCATGTCCGCCATCTGCTCGGGCGTACCGAGGAACACGTTATGGCCGCGCGGATGGCGCATGAAATTGGCCGCGAAAGTGCCAAGCGGGGTGCCCTTTTCCTGGGCCGGCGTGATGGCGCGGGCGATGTCGGCCTTGGGCAGGATCGTTCGGTCGAGGATCGTGTCCACCGGGATCGCGCCGGCAGGGTCGAAGGCGGTCAGGTCGCAGCCCAACGATTCCGAGAGATATTCGATGGCCAGTGCATCGTCGGCAAGGTCGAGGATGGCGAGATGGGTGGCGCGCGCCTCTTCCTCGGTGCCGCCGAGCACACAGGACAGGCCCGGCATGATCCGCACGCCGTCGGGATCGCGGCCCACAGCGGCGATGCGGGTGCGCAAGTCGCTACGGAAATCCACGCCCGCCTCGATATTGGCGGCCGGACAGAAGATCGCCTCGGCCGTGCGCGCCGCGAAATCGCGCCCGTCGGGCGACTGGCCCGCCTGGACGAGGACCGGGCGCCCCTGGGGGAGCAGCGGCCCTTCGCGGTCCATCGCCGACCAGAGTTCGCAGGCCTTGGCGACGACTTCCTTGGCGTGGCGATAACGTTCGTCCTTCGGCGGGAGGTCGTCTTCGCCGAAGTTGGGGGCGGTGTCGGGGTGCGCGGTGGTGACGATGTTCCAGCCCGCACGGCCGCCGGAAATACGCTCCATCGTACCGAAGCGCTCGGCGAGCATTTGCGGGGTGTTATATGTCGTCGAAACCGTGGCGACGAGGCCGACGTGCTTCGTCACCGCCGCCATCGCGGTCAGCAGGCTGACGGGATCGAGCGTCGGCATCGCCATGCGCTCCGGCGTGCGACCACCCGCCCCGCGCGACTGGAGCTGATCGCCGAAGACGATCGCGTCGAACATGCCCTGTTCGGCGAGTTTCGCGGCGCGGGCGTAGTAATCCATCGAAAACACACCCGCCGGGTTCGCGCGTTCATGCATCCATCCGCTCGGGAAGAAGCCGATGCCCTGAAGGAAGGCCCAGAGGTGAATTTGCTTGTCCATCATGCGTTCTCCGGGATCACGGCGCCGCCGGGCTGGTTGGATGCGGTGGAAGGGATCGGCAGGCCAAGCCGCGCACGCAGGTCGCCGCTCTCGGCCGACCGCGCCGAAACGAGAGCGCCGAAACGCGCGCCGATTAGGGGAAGCTGCGACAGGGCCTCGGTCAGGGTGAAGTGCAGGCCGTCGATCTCACCGGCCTCGAAACGGGCTACGGTTTCGGCAAGATCGGCATCCGGCGCGACCTTGAGCAAGCGCTTGGTTGCCGACGGCACTGCCTGGCCATCGGCAAACAGCGCGATATCGGCATCCGCCACGGCGAGGGGGGCGTCTCCGTCCACCACCAGCAGCGGATGGCCAAGCGGCGGGCGCATGGCGTTGACGGGACCGGCCACCTTGAAGAACGCGCCTTCGTAGTTCGAGACACTGACTTTCGAGGCATCGAGATAGCGTCCGCTTGCCTTGTCGAGGATCAGTGTATCGCTGCCCCAACCATCCCATAGCGCGCGGGCGGCGCCGACCATGTCCTCACCCATGCCTTGCGGCGCGCCTTCGGATACCACCGACCAGCCGGTGCGGCCCGCGCTCAGGAAATCGATGGCCGAAAGCGCCCGGGCAACGTGGAAGGGGTGCGCGTTCGACGCCGGAACCGTGGCGACGAGGCCGAGCCGTGAGGTCAGCGGCGCCGCCCATGCCAGCAGCACTTGCGCATCGAAGGGACGCGCGCCGGAGCGGCCCATGACCAGCAGGTCGAGACCGGCCGCTTCGGCCGCGCGCAGGATCGGCGCGGCGCTTTCGGGAACGGCGAAGGCGGCCTCGGCAATCGAGGCGGAGAGGATGAAAGGTCTGGTCATACGATGATCACCGGTTCATGAAGGGGATGGATGGGTTCGCAGCCGTTCTGGGTAATGCGCACGAGGTCTTCGCAATGGGCCGAGCCGCCGATGCCGGTATCCAGCGTCGGGCAGTCGACCGAGAGGATCATCCCCGGCTCCAGCACGATGTCCGGCTTGCGCCAGAAACCGCCGTGGACTTCGCCCGGCTCGTCGGTATGGGCCAGGCCTACGCTGTGCGGACCGAAGCCTATGACAGCCTCGTATCCGGCCTTGCGGATGGCCGCCTCGCCCAGCATCGCAATCTCGGAATAGCGCAGGCCCGGCCGCAGCTTCTCACGCACCGCCTGCCAGCCGAAGGCGGCCGCTTGAGCCGCGCGGGCAGCGGCGCGGGTCGGCTCGCCGACGAAGACGGTGCGGGCGAAATCGCCGTGGTAGCCAAGGTACTGGCTCACCCCGTCAAGCATCAGCGTCTGCCCATCCGCCACTTCGATCCGCGACAGGTCCGAGGAGACGCGGTCGACATTGAGGAAGACCGCCGTATTGCCGCGTGCGGCGGTTTCCATGCGAAACAGGGCTTGCAACTCGGCATGGCTGGCGCCGGCACGGATCGCGCGGCCCACGGCATTGAGGGCATCGACATTGGACTTCGCCGCGCGCACCATCAGAGCGTGCTCCAGGGGCGATTTCACGAGCCGGATCTCGCGCAGGATATTGTCGGCCTGCACCATTTTGCCGGGATGCTCGCGGCGCAGGGCGACTTCGGCGATGACCCCGTGGTCGTAGCCGATCCGTCCCTGCCACAAGCCAAGACCGCGCATGGCCACAGCGATAGCCGCCCCGGCATCCCCGTGCGCCGTCATGGCTCCGGCCTCACGCGCGGAAATTGCCTCGCGATGAGCCTCTGCGGCAGTCGGCGGACTGCTGGTTCGGCGCGGCAGGACCGGCGTGTCCGGCACTTGCGCCGGGGCGTCGTAGCCCGCGTCTCCGAGCGCGTCGTAGAGCCAGACGGCCACGTCGCTGCGGAAGCGTCCATCGGCCCAGCTATAGTGATGGAGGAAGCGGCTGGTGACGAGGCCCCACTGTCCGGGCCGCTCCCGTGCTAGCAGTGCGAAAGTCCCCGGAGGTTGTCCGGGCCGGGTCCGTCCAATCTGCGGCCAGTGCCCCAACGCGTGGAATACGTTCACCGGATCGCCCAGCACCAGGCCCGCCAGATCGTGCCGTTCCATCACAGCGATCGCACGGGCCAGATTAATCGGCCCCTCGCGCTCGAGCGCCGCCAGAAGCGCGCCGTCGTCAGGAAGGAAGGATGTGTCCATGGCGGCGATTATGAACCCCGCCGCCGGGCAATCCGGTGTGGGGGGATAAAACTATTCGCCTGCCGATCAAGTTTGCATGGAGGGGCGGCGGGTGTCCGGCCTGCGATAGCCTCGGTTCCCATGAACGAACGCAAGATTCCCGATACCCTTCAGATCGAGCGCGCCTTCGTCCGGCTCGATGAGGGGCAGGTTCACTTGCGCCGCCTGCCGGCGGCCGACGCCGCGCACCGGCCCTTGCTCCTGCTTCATGCCTCGCCCGCGTCCTCATGGTTCATGCAGGACCTGATGACGGCCCTTCGCGCGGCGGGATTCCTTGGCGAGATCGTCGCGCCGGATACGCTCGGCAACGGCGATTCCGTCGCCCCCGGGCCTGCCGAACCCGACATCGCCTATTTCGCGGATTCCATGGACCGCCTCTGCAACGCGCTGGGCTTCGGGGCGGTCGATGCCTACGGCACCCACACCGGCGCCCGCATCGCCTGCGAGCTTGCCGCAGGCTATCCCGCCCGCGTGCACCGCCTCGTACTGGACGGCATTACCGAATACGAGGACGAGCTGCGCGAAGCGGTAATCGCCAATTACGCCCCGGTGGTCGAGCCGGACGAGTATGGCCGCCACCTGGTATGGGCGTTCAACTTCTGCCGCGACCAGGCACTGTTCTTCCCGCATTTCATGAAAGACGCCGAGCACCGGCTTTCCGTGCCGATGCCGCCGCCGCAGGTGTTGCACCGGATCACGCTGGACGTGCTCAAGGCGCTCGACACTTATCCCAAGCCCTACATCGCCGCGTTCCGCTACCGCGCGTTCGAGCGCATGGCCCTGATCGCCGCGCCCACGCTGCTGCTCAGGCCCGAGACCGAACTCGCCCTGCTCAATGCCTCGGTGAAGACCGCGCTCGGCCTGCTGGCCAACGGGCACGAGGCGGCTACCGGCGGATCGCCCGCAGCCAAGGCCGCCGCCATGGCCAAGTTCCTCAAAAGGCAGATTGCATGAAAATGTCGGTTTCGAAGGATAGCCGGGCCGATGTCCGGTTGAGCGTCAGGACCTGCCTCGGCTTCGGGATCGGCACGGTGGGCGTGTCGATCATGCTCAACACCGTCACGACATATTTCCCAGCGCTAATGTCGACCGTGCTGGGCCAGTCGCCCGAGATCGCCGGTTACCTGCTGATGATCTCCAAGCTGGCCGACGCGGTGATAGACGTCGCCATCGGCAGCCTGTCCGACCGCGCCCGCACCCGCTGGGGCCGGCGCAAGCCGTTCCTCATGGGAGGAGCGCTGCTTTCGGCCGTCTCGTTCGTGATGCTGTTCGCGCCGCCGGTCCTGTCCGAAGGAGCGCTGCTGCTCTGGATGATCGCAGGGCTGGTGATCTACTCCACCGCCTATTCGCTGTTCAACGTTCCCTACATGGCTCTGCCCGCCGAACTGACCGACGGCTTCCACGAACGCACGCGCCTGATCTCGTTCCGCACCGTGTTCGTCTCGATCGGCCAGCTCCTGGCGATGGCGGGCACGGCGTGGCTGATCCAGAGCGGCGGCGCTGGCCGTTCCGGCTTCGCCACCATGGGCCTAGTCATGGCGCTCATCATCGGCGGATCAATGACGGCGACGGCACTCGCCGTCCCGGTGAACCACGGCACCGCGCCGGGTTCCGGCAAGCACCTGCCCGGTCCGGCGCAGCTTCGCGCAATCGCCCGCAACCGGCCCTTCATGATGCTACTCGGCGCCAAGGTGTTCCAGTTCCTGTCCTTCGCCTCGGTTGCCTCAACGATGCTGCTGTTCATGCTCAACGTCGTGGGCGTGGGCTACAGCGGCCAGATCGCCTTTGCCGTGACCCAGAACGTCGTCACCGCGCTGGTCATGCCGCTGTGGGTCTGGACCGGAAAGCGCTTCGGCAAGCGCCGCACGTATCTGGCGGGCGTCGTGCTGTTCTGCACGACCACGCTGAGCTGGCTCTTGGCCGACCACTCGATCACCACCACCGGTATCGTGCTGCGCGGCATTGGCGGCGGCCTTGGCTCGGGTGCGATCATCCTGATGTCGATCTCGATGCTGGGCGACACCCAGGCCTATGACCGCCTGCTGACCGGCGAGGCGCGCGAGGGGCTGCTCTCCAGCGCCATCGCCGTGATCGAGAAAGTCAGCTTCGCGCTCGGCGTCGCGGTGCTGGGCGTGTTTCTTCACGCGCTGGGCTACGTGCCCACCACCGGCGGCGCCATCGTTGCCCAGCCCGCCAGCGCCATGCTGGCGCTGAAGCTTGGATTCTCGGTGATCCCGGCGGTCATGTTCGCAATCAACGGCCTGTTCCTGTGGGCCTACGACCTTGACGAGGACAAGCTCGCCGCCGCCCGCCTGGAAACCGCCGAAGGCCTTGGGAACGCAGCGGCATGAACCGATCCCCGAACAGCGGAGATTCCGCTTTGGACGCGCAAGGTGTGCAAAGCAGCGAGCATTCTGCCTTCATGACCGATACGCCCTCGATCCGCCGCGCCTATACCACCTGCCGCTACGGCCAGATGCACTACCGCACCGCCGGATCTGCACAGGCCGGACGCACGCCTATCGTGCTACTGCACCAGAACCCTTCGTCCTCCTACGAGTACGAGGCCCTGATCCGCGAATTGGCGACCGACCGTCTCGTCGTCTCCCTCGACACGCCGGGCTACGGCATGTCCGACGCGCCGCCCGCGCCGCCGGGGATGGCCGGCTATGCCGCCGCCTTCTCGGACGCGCTCGACGCGCTTGATGCCGAGGGCGTGCTGACCGGCAAGGTCGATCTCTACGGCTTCCACACCGGCACGCTGCTGTCCTGCGAACTGGCCATCGCCCGTCCAGACAAGGTCCGCGCGCTCGGGCTGACCGGCATTCCGATGTTCGATCCAGCCACGCTTGCGGCCAAGCTTGAAGAGGCGCGCAATTTCCCGAAGCCGGACGAAAGCGGCGAAGTGATCCTTGGCCTGCTCGGCAGGCTCTGGAGCTACATCGTCACCAACCGCAACCCTGCGCAGCCGCTCGAAAAGGCGGTGTGGAACTTCGCCGACAAGTCGCGCGTGCTCCACCGCTTTACCTGGGCCTACAGCGGCGTCTGGTCGTGGGATTTCTCTCGCCTCGGCCTCGTCACCCAACCCGCCGTGCTGGTGCAGACGGCGGAAGACCTTCTCGAAGTGTCCCTCCAGGCCGCCGCGCACATGCCGGACTGCCGCACGGTCCAGCTTCTCGATCTCAACAAAGACATTTTCGATCTTGCCTCGGAGCGTATTGCCCATGAATTGCGTGACTTCCTTGACCGCCTCTGACCTACCGGTAGCCGAGGTTTCGCACTCGGTCCTCCATCCCGAGTTCATCGCCGCCGAAGTGGCGCGCCGCTATCCCGTCAAGGGCGAGCTTACCTGTTTCCTGCTCTACCGGGGCATGAACGACGTCTACCTCGTGCAGGACGAGGAAGCTAAGTACGCCCTGCGCGTCTGGCGCAAGACCTACCGCGATGTTGACGACGTAGCCTACGAACTCGATTTCCTCGACTACCTGCGTGAACAGGGCTTCCCCGCCTCGGTCGGTGTGCCGCAGCATGACGGCAAGCTCTATTTCAAGGTGCTCTCCCCCGAAGGCGAACGCGCCATTGCGCTCTACGACTGGGCGCCGGGCGTGAAGTTCGGCGACCGCCTGTCCGAGGAAACCGCCTTCCGCATCGGCGCCGCCATGGCCCGGATGCACCTGCTCGGCGATGCCTGGGCTGGGCCGGACCACCGGTTCTCGACCGAGACGGCCAAGGACTACAACATCTGCATGCCGGCGCTTATCGACTTCGTCTACGACCGACCGGACGACTTGCGCGACTATCCAGTGATCGCCGCCAACCTCGACAAGCGGCTCGACGAACTTGCCGCCTCCGGAAAAGTACCGCTGGGCGTTTGCCATCGCGATTTCCACCCCAGCAACGTCCACGTCGCCGAGGACGGCGGCATCACCCTGCTGGACTTCGACGCCGCGGGCGAAGACTTCCTCATGCAGGACGTGCAGAACTTCGTCTGGGGCAACCTGTTCTACGGCTTCGATCCGAAGATCGGCGAGGCTTTCGAGGACGGCTACCAGTCGGTGCGGCCCTTCACCAGCGAAGAGACCGAGAATTCCGAGCTGTTCCTGATGGCGAAGGCCCTTCGCCTGATCGCGGGCATGGCCCATAGCTCGACGGCGGTAGGGCGCGGTACCCTGCGCTTCCGCAATCTCGACTGGCTGGGCGACTATGTGAAGACCCGCGCCCGCGCCTGCGGCCTGCTCTAACCATGAACGGCCCGATCGCGCTCGACAGGGCGGAGGCTGCGGCGATGTCATCGTCCGGCCCCCGCCCGGTGGCGGAAGGTTCGTGGCCGGGCGGCAAGTCCGCCTGGGTCATGGTCTTCATGCTGTTTCTGGCAGGGGTCCTCTCGGTCATCGACCGGGCGGCGCTCAACATCCTGGTCGATCCGGTGCGCGCCGACATCGGTATCGGGGACGAGCAGATCGGGCTGTTGCAAGGCCTCGCCTTCGGGCTGTTCTATGCCTTCATGGGACTGCCGATGGGCCTGCTGGCCGATCGCATCTCTCGCCGCAACCTGATCGTTGCGGGGATCGCGCTGTGGAGCGTGGCGACGATCGGCAGCGGGCTGGCTCAGACTTTCGGCTCGCTGTTCACCGCCCGCCTGCTGGTGGGTCTGGGTGAGGCCGCGCTGGGACCGGCCGCGATCTCGCTGATCGCGGACCTGTTCTCACCGGCGCGGCGCGGACGGCCGATCTCGTTCTACATGATGGGACAGGGGCTCGCGAACGGCGTGGCCATCTCGCTTACCGGCCTGCTGGTGACGGCCGCCGGTGCAGGCGCTTTCCTCGGCCTGCCGCTGATCGGCCACCTCGTGCCATGGCGGATCGTTTTCGTGGTGTTCGGCGCCAGCGGACTATTGGTCGCCCTGGCCCTGCTTGCCTTCACGCGCGAGCCCGCCCGGCAGGTCCAGGCCGCTGCCGGAGCCGTGCCGCGCATGCCCGGCGCAGCGGAAGCGGCCTATTTCTGGCGCAATCGCAGCGTGCTCCTGCCGCTCTACTTCGGCTTCGCAACCTGCTTCACGGTGGCCTACGGCGGTTCCGCCTGGGCGCCGACGATGCTTCTGCGCGGCTACGGCGCCGATGCCGCCTTCCTCGGCAAGTGGCTTGGGCCGCTTTCGATCCTGTTCTCCGCCATCGGCCCGCTGATCGGCGGGACCATGCTGGACCGCTCGATGCGCTCGGGCCGGACGATGGCGCGCTTCGCGATCCTGGCGTTCGCGCCTTTGTTCGCCCTGCCCTCGGTCCTGGCTGTGCTGGCGGGCGAACTTCACCTGGCGACAGTGCTGGTGGCCTCGTCGAATGCCGTGTTCTCGGTGATCGGCACGGTCATGTTCGCTACCTTGCAATCCCTCGTCCCTCCCCGCATGCGCGGCTGCGCGATCTCGCTCACTCTTGTGCTCAACACCATCATCGGCGCAAGCCTCGGCCCGCTTATGGTTGCCAGCGTGACCGAGCGCGTGTTGCACGACCCGGCGCAAGTGGGCTGGTCGATTGCCATGGTCTGCACGCCGTTCCTGCTGCTGGGCGCCGCGCTCTACGCCGGAGCCGGGCGCGCGATGCGCCGCGCCGCCGCGCGAGGTGACAACGAATGCGCCGGCCTCCTGTCCAGCGGCGCCAACTGATCCAAACACACATTCCGCCGGCCGGGCGCGATCGCCCGGCCATGGCGAAGTACCCAGGGGGAAACAGGGATGACGGTCGGTCGAATTCTCAAGGCGGCGGGAGGCGCGGTCCTCGCTCTGGTCGCGCTACTTGCGCTCGTGCTGCTGACGATGCGGCTGGGGTGGTGGAACCCGTCCTACGAAAGCGTGAAGGCCGCGCAGGCCACGGCGCCCTCGACGTTCGAACGCATCGGCACTGCCAATCTCCACATCCGCGACGAAGGTCCGCGCGACGGCCCGGTCGTGGTGATGCTCCACAGCTCGATGACGAACCTGCGCGAATGGGACGGCTGGACCGAGGCGCTCAAGGACAAGTACCGGGTGATCCGATTCGACTGGCCGCCCTACGGCCTCTCTACGGACAGCGCCCCCTCCACCGGGATGCCCGGCGTTGTGACGCTGCTGGAAAAGCTGGTGGAGAAGAAGCGTGTCACGCGCTTCGCCCTTGTCGGCACATCCAGCGGAGCCACCGTCTCGACGCTCTACGCTGCGAAGTATCCGCAGAAAGTCACGGCGCTGGCGCTCTCGGCTCTGCCGCTGAAAGCCCCGCCGCCCAGCGATTTCAGCCGCCTGATGTGGGCGATGGTCTGGACCCACGAGACGCTGGTGCCCAATTACTACCCACGCTTCTACTATCGCCGCGCACTTTCCGAACTCTACGGAAAACCAGAACGCCTCACGGACGCAACGGTGGACTGGTACTACCAAACCAACACCCTGCCAGGCGGCTTCGCCCGTGTGAAGGACTACTACGAAACCAACAAGAAGGCGGTCTGGGCCAAGGGCGCGGGCGACGACGCCGCGCGCGTCAAGGCGCCGATCCTGCTGCAATGGGGAGACGCCGATCCGGTGCTACCGAAATACCTCGCCGCCGATGCGGTGAAGGAGTTCTCCGGCACGAAAGTGGACGTGCTCCACTATCCCGATCTCGGCCACTACCCGATGCTCGAACTGCCCGGGGAAACCGCGAAGGACCTGCGCGCCTGGCTCGACCGGACGGTGACCCAATGAGCGGGCCCGATCGGACCGTGCCCGATCTGGCCGGCACCTGGGCACTCCACGGCGCCGCACTCGGTCCCGACGGCGATACGCTTTACGAATGGGACGGCAGGATGACGCTCGTTGCCGGCGGGGATGCCTTCGCCGTCGCCATCGAGACCTGCGGCTTCAAGACCTCCCGCTCGGTGAGCTTCGCCGAGAAGCTCACACCCCTACCCTCCGGCGAGTGGCAACTGCGCTACGGTTACGAAGCCGACCCGGAGCATTTCGCCACCGAAAGCCATACCTTCTTTGGCCTTTCACAGCTCACCTTCGCACCGGACCTTGCAAGCGCGCGGGGCAGTTCGTGCAACTACAACGGCCGATACGTCGTCATGGAGCTCCAGGCCAGGCGGGAGGAACGGACATGAGGCCGCCTCTATTCAGGCTGTCACGTATCTGCGGGCTGTCGCTGGCCGCCCTGGCGCTGTCCCCCGCCGCCGCGCAGACCGAGCCTCCCGGACTCGACGACGACGCCCTGCGCATCCGTTATGCGCTGCCCGGCTCGCAGTTCGCCGAGATCGACGGGGAAAGCGTCCATTACGTCGTGGAGGGCAAGGGTCCGGCGATCGTGCTGATCCACGGCTCCTACGCCAGCCTGCGCCAGTGGGACGATTGGGCCGCGAAGCTCTCGCGCCATTACCGGGTGATCCGGTACGACCAGTCGCCGGCCGGACTTTCGGGCCCCAGCCCCGCTGGCGACTATACGATCGAGCACCGCATCCGCGTGATCGACGGACTGATGGACCGGCTCAAGATAGACCACTTCGTGATGGTCGCGACGTCCAGCGGCGGACTGCCCGCCGCCGCCTATGCCGCCGCCCGACCAAAGCGCGTGCAGGCGCTGGTGCTGAACAACATCGCGGCAGGGCCGGTGAAGTTCGACCTCGACGGCCTGCCCCCCGCGCTCAAGGCCGCGCTGGCCGAGGACCGGCTGCATCCCGGCTGGCATGCACCGGAATACTGGCGGCAGATCCTGCTCGCCAACGTCGTCGATCCCGCGCGCATCACTCCCGCGCTAGTGGCGCAATGGACCGATCTCAACAGCCGTCCCTTGCGTGATCCCGCCATCGGCAAGGCAGTGGCAGCGTCCACTTCCTTCGCGAGAACACCGGACGACTTGCGCCGGATCACCGCGCCCACGCTGCTGCTCTGGTCCGCCGACGACCACGAAACCACGCTGGAGCGGGACGGAAAGCAAGCGCTCGCGCAGCTTGGCAGCACCGACAAGTCGCTCGAAGTCGTCGACAGCTGCGGCCACATGATGCCGTTCGACTGCCCGGACCGGGCTCTCGAACGCATGATGCCCTTCCTCCGCCGCACCGCCAGGTGATAGGAGAAGGCCGTGCCCCCGTGAAAGGGCGCGGCCTGCAATACCTCAGTTCAAAGGCGCTGGTCAGGCCAGCACGGGTTCCGTCGCCGCAAGTTCGGCATCGCGCTCGGCCACTTTCGCGCGCAGCAGCGGGATAAGATCGCGCCCGATGGCGATCACGTCTTCCACCGGGTCGAAACCGCGCAGGATGAACGCCGAAACCCCGGCATCGTAATAGTCCATCAGCGCGTCGGCGAGCTGGGCCGGCGTGCCGACCAACGTGCCCGAATTGCTCTGCCCGCCGCGAAGCTGGTTGATGCCGTTCCAGAAGCACTTCTCCAATCTGTCGCCGCGTGCGGCGAGTTCGGCGGTGCGCTTGAAGCCGTCGGCCTTCACTGCAGCAGTGTTCGGTGCCAGCTTGCCCATGTTGGCGGCCACCGCATCGCGGATCGCGTCGGCGCGCGCCCAGGCCGCTCCCTCGCTATCGGCGATGACGATGCGGATCGACATCAGGAAGCGCGGGGAGCGGCCATGCGGCGCGGCGGCCTCGCGCACCTTGGCGACCACTTCGGTCATCCCTGCCACGGTATCGGAGAGGGTGGCGAAAGTATCGCAGTACTCGCCCGCCACTTCGAGCGCCGCCGGGCTCATACCGCCGAAATAGACCGGCACCGTGCCCTGCGTCGGCTTGATCGCGGCAAAACCGCCATTGAAGCGAAACCACTTGCCCTCGTGATCGACCGGCTTTTCGCTAGTCCATATCCGGCGCAGCACCGAGATATATTCCTTCGCGCGGTCGTAGCGCTCCACCTTGGTCCGGTAGTCGCCGTCAGCCTGCGTTTCCTCGTCGCTGGCGGCGGTGATGATATGGACGCCGACGCGGCCCGGCATCAACCGGTCGAGGGTCGCCAGCATGCGCGCGGCCATGGTTGGCGGAATGAAGCCCGGCCGGTGCGCAAGCATGACGCCGAGCCGGGTCGTGTTTGCGGCAACATATCCGGCGATGGTGAAGTTGTCGGGCATGATCGCGGCATTTGCGACCAACACCTTGTCATAGCCCCATGCGTCATGGAGCCGCGCCATTCGCGCGATGCCTTCGGGATCGAAAGTCTCGAAGGAAACGGGATGGGTTTCGCTCGAAATGTTGTGGTTGAGCAGACCGTTTATCTCGACCGGCATGAGGCTCGAGGCCCTCCCTGATAGTGCTGAAGGCCGAAGTCTATGCCCGGCTGTATCGGCGCAAAGCCGCCGCTTTTCGGTATCCGGCAGGTGGCACGAAGCTGCCGCCCCACCTGCCGGAAAAGGTCACTTCGTGGCCGAGCAAGCGTACCAGCTGCCGATCATCGCCCTGCCCTCGGGATGGCCTTCGGTGAAGAAGTCCGCCCGATCTGGCTTGAGGAAGAACGTGCCCTTGCGGTAACCGACCAGCACGTCCGCGGCATCGAACCCAGCGTCCAGGGCAACCTTCAGCCAGTCGGTACGAGCGAGCGACGTCATGAAAGGTTCGTTGTTGTAGTGGCTTTCGAAGTCGCAGCGCATCTGGTCCCAGAGCGACAGATGCTCATGGCGCGGCGGCACGTCCACGTGGCACATGATCCCGCCCTTGCGCAGCAGGCGGTGGCTCTCCTTGAAGATGCCCCGCATGCCCTTGGCCGAGGTCTCGTGGAGCACGGCGGAGGAGCAGACGAGATCGAAGCTCTCATCCTCGAAGTCGGTATGTTCGGCGTCCTGCTGGCTGAAGTGGATCACCGTGCCCATCGCCTCGGCGCGGGCATGGCCGTAGCGCAGCATCGGCGCACCCACGTCGAGCGCATAGACTTCCGCGTCTGGGAAAGCCTGCGCGATCGCCACGGTCGAGTGGCCTACCGAGCAGCCGAGGTCTAGGATGCGCCGGGGCTTGAAGTCCGGATAAAAATCCTGGACATGGCTGGCGAGCGTGTGTCCGCGCCCGTCGTTCTTCCAGCCGCCGTTGAGGTTGCGCAAGTACGTGGAAGCGAAGCGGTCGTAGAGCGCGCCGGCGCGGAAATCACCCTCTGCGGTATCGACCGTG